>Ga0325411_1001857_pt1 | contig 23674 bp, 15 predicted proteins | sample PopdelMetagenome_13_FD_206181 | JGI IMG/M metagenome (GOLD analysis project Ga0325411, IMG submission 206181) | Populus deltoides microbial communities from Bellville, Georgia, United States - Xylem-PdIQD-R4 | ecosystem: Host-associated > Plants > Phyllosphere > Stem > Wood/Secondary xylem... | reverse complement strand
AAAAAAAAATATCTACCAGCACAATCATAAACAGCGATTTAAAACAAGATTATTTTCCAATGTGTTCTTCTTTTTTCACTATTGAGAGTGATGTGAGAGTAGAAAACTGTTGTCGTGTAGTTGTCGCATCGTTTTGCTTTAATGCTCTTTATTATATTTATCAGTCCTTCAGCAGTAGCAAGCACGTGCGAGTGCCAAGTATATATTAAAAAGACAAAAGCAAGCGGCGGCGAGCTTTTTATGTAGTTGGTCCAAACAACAATTCACGCGTTTCTTCGTTGTTACGTTACTCAGGGTGTGTTTTACTTTTTAAAAATTTTAACTCTTTTTTTAAATAATTTTTTTTAATGTATTCAGATTTTTCTAATATAATGATATTAAAAATAATTTTATTTTAATAAATTTTTTAAAAAATAATTTAAACTATTACCACTACAACAATTTTAAACAGGCTCTTATACAATAACTAGATTGGTATTCACCCTACTCCTTATATCTATATTATTTTTTTAATAAAATATTTTAGCATTGCAAAAAAGATTTTTGTAAGAAAATATAATAATTTAAATTATGGAACCGACTAATTAAATAAGTTGGATTTATTATATTCACATGAAAAAACAAAACAATGATAATAAATGAGAAAAGAAAAAAAAAAAAAAAACACACACACACACACACACACACATATATATATATATATATATATATATGATGCACTATTAACTTGGATTAAAGAGTAAAATTAAAAATAATAAAATTTTTATAAAAAAAATCATAAGAATAATGATCAAATTAAAAATACCAACATATAATGAAAAAACCTGAACATATAGAATTTATCAATATGTTTTTTTAGATGGGATGGTTGCTTGGGTTTGACCAAAAAAATTAATAGAATTTTTTTTTTGTTTACCTAATATTTTCAATCTATTTTTTATTTAAAACATGTAGAAAATGTTTGAATCGACTAAGAAGCATTTGAATGGATAAAGTAAATTGAATTATGTATGTATAATTTTTACATGGTTTAATTTTGAATTCGAGTTACATAAAAAATCAAATCAGATTTCAAGATTGAATCACAAAATCAAATTTAATAAAAATATTGGTCATGTTTGTTTCCTGAAATTCACTTTCCGGGAAATAACTTTCCAAACTTCCATGTGTTTGTTTGTTATTAGAAAAGTTGGTCAACGGAAAACACTTTCCGGTCAACGGAAACACTTTTCGGTCAACTGAAAACACTTTTCAGTCAAAAAAAAATTTGGTTTGGTTTTTAGGAAAGTATTTTCCTTTTTAGCTATGTTTGTTTTTCGGAAAGTGGTTTTCAGGAAACCACTTTTCAAACTTTCCTGTGTTTGTTTGCCATTAGAAAAGTTGGTCAACAGAAAACACTTTTTAGTCAAAGAAAAATTTGGCTTGGTTTTCAGGAAAGTGTTTCCCTGGAAAATTTGGGCAGAAAACACTTTCCGGAAGTTGTGAAAAATTTAGAAATGTCATTATTTGTTGATTATATCAAATTTGATCTTTAAACTTTTGATTGCTATATATAATTTGTTTTGAATATTTATTTTTCAATTCCATCTCTTAAAATTTAATTTTTATATTAATTTTGGTCCTTATTTTTATAATTCCTATTTGCTTTTTCCTTATCATTTTTTTATTGAAATTTTTTATCTATCAAATTTGGTCCTCATTCTTTTGACTGTTATTTATTTTATTTGAAATAATTTATGAAATGTTAATTATTATTATTTTAATTTCTTCACCTTTTATTTTTTTTAATTTTTTAGATTTGATCTCTATTATTTTGATTATTATTTATTTTATTTGAGATAATTTATGAAATTATATATTTTTTTAATTTCATTCTCATTCAACTTTTTAATTTGTAAGATTTGTTTCTCATTATTTTAATAAACTTAAGAAAAATAAAATATTAATAAGTTATTTTCCAGCTCATTTTTCATGACATCACCAAACATTGGAAGGTGTTTTCCAACTTATTTTTCATTACAGTACTAAACATCGGAAAATACTTTTCTGAAATTCACTTTCTCCAGAATTTATTTTTCATAAAAAAAACTACTTTCCAGCAAACAAACGGGCCAAATAACTTTTCAACATCCATGTATTTTTGTTATGTTATATTTTTTTATGCAACCCGAATGCCTTTAAACTAGTTCAAGAACAAGAAAAATGAGAAGACCATCCTATCCTAAGTCCTAACCGACAAATAAACAAACACTAGATAGAAGATGATCCTTCCTTGCATATCAAAGGTTGTTTTCTCCTCCTCCTCCTAATGTTTTATTTTTGAGATAGCGAGAGACAAACAAGGATCGCCTGAACAGTTGAAAATGGCTTTTTCAAAAGAAATCACCAAAGTAACGGCTATCTACATGCAGCTGTCGATCATCATGACGATCACCATCATACAGCACTCAAAAGCCAGGGAATTACGACCGTCATATCACGGGCTGGATCACCAGAGCCTGCCACCAACAGGGGCGAAATTCCCACCTTACATGAAAGAATTCTTCGGAGCATCTAATCCAGCGACGAGAAATACGATGTCGCCGTCAACTGGCGTTGCATTGCCCAAAGTAAAGAACTCAAGCGACACGTCGTGGTGGAGAACCGTTGGTGATGGTGGTGGTGGTGGTGGTGGTGGTAAAGGCGGTGGTGATGATCATGTGAGGCACCTGCTGTTGGTGGCAAGTTTGGTGTGTGGGGTCACGGGTTTGGGCTTGTTAGTTTCTTCTGCTGTCATTTGCTACTGCTTTATTAGGCATAAAAACAAACATTCATCATCAGCAGCAACAGATAATAATAACAATAGGAGTATTACTGTATAAGCTGGTAAGTCGTACTCTTGCTTGCTTCATTGTTTTCTTTTTAATTTAGCTTCGAGGAGGAGAAGACTTTATTTTATATTTATATTTTTGTTTATTTGTTTGTTGAGTTAGGCTTCTTTTATTAGAAACGACGTGTAGTGTTCAATCTGGCAGTCCCCTGGTTTCCTTTGAGCAATTGCTGGATCTAGTTGGTGTTTTTTTTTTTTTTTTTTTCTTAACTTGACATGTGAAACACATTAAGTCAGGTTTGTAATGACTTTTACATATTAATTTAATTTTTAATTTTTAAATTTTCATTTATAAAAAATATAAATTTTAAATTTAAATCAAAAGATTGTTACAAAAGTCATTCAAAATATTAAATTTTTAGCCTTTGGTTTATAGATTCTAACATATTCTACCTATTAAGCTAAATTTATAGTTGGTTTTGGTTATTTTTAGAGTTAAACATTTGTTGAATAGTGTTCTCCCACTTAAGTTATTTAACCATAATTGTTAACATGATTAAAATAATATGGGTTAATAAAAAATTAATCTAAAAAAACTATTAGTTCACATATTTGTTGTAAAATCCAAAACCCTTTATCATACCTAGAAAAAAAACAAGATTTTTTTATAGTTTATTTGGTGAAAAATTAAAAGTTTATAAATAAATCTAAATAAAGTAATATAGGCTTAAACCACGTGATGCTAAAATCCTATAAGGCTAGATGACTTAATTCCTTTGCATCTAAGATAGGAACAATAAAGACCTTAAAGATAAATGGTTGACAACAAATTATTGTTAGCTTACACTAATTCTATATTTATTCAATAAGTACTTTACTTCTAAATTTATCTTTCAAGTTTAATAAATTGTTTGATATATTTAGTGGTGTTCTCTCCTTGCGGGGGCGGGGGCTCGACAACATTTCTCGGGCGGTATTTCTAGAATGGTCTTTGGTTGGTTAAAATAGTCATCACCTGATATTATAGTTACTAGAAACCCTAATTGGTCTTTTTAAAGATTCTATATAAGTAACTGGTTGCGTAAAAGAAATGTATTAGTACTCTTAGTACGCTCTGCCCGAGATAAGTTGCATTGTTTTTTTTTCTTTGTGTGCTATGGTATAATGATGTTTCTATTTCTATCAACTTATTATTATGAAGGGTTTGCTACAATGAACAAACTCAAATTTTTTAGGTCAAGAACTTGGTCTAGAACAGTGAAATGTACTCAATTATCATTGAAGCTTCTTTCGGGGTGAACTTGAATTTTTTAGTTATTGCATCATTCCAAAAATATTTCAAATAAAATACATTACAAGTTTTTTTACCCTTATATTATGAATGAATGAGTTGTATTATTCTCAATAATATTTTAGATATTAACCTCATAAAGGGTTTTTTTCATTATATTATAAGTGAATAATATATTTTTCTTGCCAAAAATAAATTTTTAATATTTTTAAAATATACATCAAATTCCTTTGAAATTTTACAAACTTTTTTGTAAAATCTTTTCAACATCTTTTTTAAAAAAAAAACATGCCAAAGTATCTTAGATTTTTTAAAAAAACAAAATTGTCGAATAATTTTAAGGGTTTTTGGCCATATTAGAGGGGAAAAAAATCTTTTTTTATTATTTTATTTAGACTTTGTTTGACAAAAACTCATTTTTCTTAAAATCAAAACTGTCAAAATAGGTCTAAGGGGGTGTTTGCCAAACACACCCTTAAACACAAACACCCCTTTAAACCCAAAAAACCTTTAGCAAAAGTATTATAAGTCAAACAGGTTCTTAACCCTTTAAACTGATTTTGACTTAAAAACATTTTCGACAATAAATCAAACAAAAAACACTGGTTTGACCCAAAAACTAAACTGAAACTAAAACTTAAAATAAATCAAACTTAAAAAATACGCAAAAACACAAAAAACGATTCAAACGCAGAAAAATTAAGAACAACTTAAGAACACGAAGAACATCCAAGGAAAACCCAATAATGTGGATCCCAAATTAAATTAGATACAATCAAAACAAAGATATAAAAATGTTAGAAATCATGAAAGTATCCATAATCTAGCATCTATTCATTTTGATTATCAAAGAATTAATACGATTTTGTTAAAATGAGTTTTGGTTCAAAACAAAAACCCTCATATTAAAACTCCCAAAAACTTGTTATTGATGCAAACAAATCCAAGATTATTTACTAGTCAAGTTGCCCGAATAATTTAGTGCAAAGAATTGAACCAAAACTGGTTCAAATCTTAGGGTTAAGGCAATGTTCTTCCTAAGAACGTTGCTTAAACCCAACAACTATCCAGAAAAATAAATCCAGCTATTATCAAGCCACCAAAATTGATAATTTTTTTTACCTCTAAAACATGTTTTATTCATTTTAACAAGTCATATTACCATAACTAAACATGTTTGAATAAAACAAAAACTAACAAATAACATCAAAACATCCAAATCATGTAACAGTTCCAATCTTCAAAACTGCAACTTAAAATAGCCTACATATTTATGTAATTTGGATTCAAAATTGATATTTTAACACTCAGAAGAACTTAAAACAAAAAACCAAGAACCTATAACATGCATCAGCAAGCCCTAAAAAAGACATCAAACACCTCCTGGCATAATAGAAAAACCATTTTAAAATCAAACACTAACATATTATCTTGGCATCCAATAACACCAACAACAACTCTAAGTAAGATTTATAATAACAACAAACATTTTATGTATTAATTGAAATCAAAACTAAATAACATCATAACATTAAAAAAAAGTTAAAAAAATATCTTTAAACATGTAAAACAAGCTAGAGATGTGTCTCACAGATATCATCTGCTAGGTTAGTGAAGGATTATACCTTCCTGAAACTCATAATGATGGTTGCTACCCCTTGTTTTCTTTTCTTCTAAGCTTGCTACTTTCTCTCAAAGTTGAGGAAATCCTTGTGTTAGGTTCTTAAACCTTCACACTTGGAGTTTCATTATTAATCGTTTCCTCACCTTTTTCTCGCTTTCTCCATTGCCTTTCTCCCATTTCCTTTGTTCTCTCTCTTTCTATCCTCTCTATACTGATTTTCCAAGGGTATTTATAGGGTTTCAAGCTAGGATTTTTATGTATTTGATCAAAGAGTGATCCATATTCATCAAAGCTTGATTCTCTGATCAAGATGAGAGAGTTTTGAGTATGTTTTACAGTCGTAAGGTCTGCACCTTCAATGGTTTTAGGATGATGATTTTGTAACAAACTCAAGAATGGCTTTGTTATTTTTTTTCTATCAGGTTATCACGATCTCATAACCTAAGATGTAGATTTGGTGGGTTAACACAATCTCATGATTTAAGATATAGGTTTGACGAGTTAACCCGGATTAACTTACTCTTTAATCTCTAGATTACATGTCTATCATGCTGCTCTAGTTGACTTGCACTAGTTATTTTATTTTATTTTTACTCTATTTCAACCTTTCATATTTAATTAGCTGAAAATTAAATAATATTGATTTTTTTCTCTCGGATAAAAGATTTTTTCCCCAAATTATCATGGTTGTATTTAAAAAAAAATAATTGTTTGTTCGTTATGCTTATTTTTTTTTCTCAATATAATTCAAATAACTCAAGTTATTAAAAAATTTTATTTATTTAAAATTTTTTCATGACACCTAAATATTTTATAAAAAAAAAGTGCGAGGCCGCAATAGCATAAGATGGCCCATCTTTTTTTTTTCTCTTTAAATATTATTGTGGTCTTTAGAGGACGGAGGGAGTATACTAAAAAAAAAATAGATTTATCTTTAGAACATCGTGCAATCAAATCTTAACCATTGATTTAAATATTTAGTAAACTAATGAACGGTTGAGTTTGAGAGTATAAAAGGTATCAAATCTCATACCTTAAAATAACAGCCCTTTACCAGTAAGCCCATATCATCTAATAAGATGAGGCCGAGACCTAATTTGTACTCCAGAGACGATGAAGACAGATAAAAATTAAATTTTTAATTCTTTCTCGTAAATAGTTTTTTGTTCTTCTAAATAAAATGAAGGAACACAGAGGATCAAAATGACGATAAAACCAACTTAAATTTTGTTTTCACAAATATCCCTCTGCAAACTTTCTTTTATTTTATTAATTTAAGAATATGTGTTATCTCTCTCTCACACACACACACATCAATTTTTCTCCTACTCTTTATGATTTTTCCTGGACAATTCTGTCGTATATAGAGTATGAATTTAAATGTGTTTCTTAATTGCACTGCAAAAGACTGTACAAATATGGTATGAACAGATTGGGATATCAAAAGAATCATGTCTGCTTCTTCTTCTTCCCTGCAAGAATTGGCTGGATCTCCAAGTGCCTGTTGAAGGCCTCGTTGAAAAGAAAACGAGTCTGGAAGGATGATATGATTGGAAGCCATGCTAAAACTGCTACTGGTGCAAAAAGAACCACGCTCATTCCATAATCGTATGCCCTGGCAAGAACCCTAGTGAAATGCCACAATCCAGTCTCCTCAATCTTAGGCCTTGCAGCCTGTGCAATCTGACAGACCAAAATATGAGCACAGATGAACTAGGATAGATGTGTTTTCAAGAAGAAATCAGTGCTTACCAATATCAAGCCCCATCCAGTGGGTAAAAATGCTAGACAGCAGACAATCAAGTCCTTCATTGATAGGTCGCAAACGCTGGACAGAATAATGATAATAGCCAGAACAGCAATGAAGAGGAATGCTTTGAAAAGCCTGAAAGCTAGGTGGAAATTAGTACTGAACTGTTGCCTTCCCATGTTCACAGCCTGCATAGCATCACGACATAATGTTAAAACTGAATTGGTAAGACTGCAATTTGAGCTGAGACCTTGGATATTCAAACCAGCTGCTGCTTCAGTTCTCAAGGGAACACTGAACTTTCCTACTGATCGAGTTAAGGAATATGTGGTTATTTAACTGCTGGAAACTAGTGGGAGATTTGAAGATCAATGTAACTTTTAGAAGGATGTTAACTAGGATTTCAAGCACATAACTGCATATTAATCATGTAGTACAGTTGAAATGCATGTATCCAAACCAGGGAACCAGAAACGCAAGTAAATAAATACAGGACAATTAGGGAATTATTTACCTTGACTAAGAGAAAAACTGCCAAAATCACAAACCATGACAGAATGTAAACTAGGACATTTTTGCTCTTTTGGGAGATGTCGAGGTGATACACCAGACCATACTGGTACATAAAGAACCGAGCAGAGAGAAGTATTTCAAACAGCCTAGCACCCAATCCTGAACCGCAAAGATGGGCCTGCTCATCATTCCACCATGACTGCCAACTTTTATCTTGCTGAATTCCTATACCACCTGGCAGCCTGATCCACTTATTCAAATTTTTCCAGTCATCTACTATCTTTTCCCAATCAAATCCAGCAGGATTAAACAGAAATGGTGCAAACAACCAAGTGATCGACATGAACCAAATGGAATAAGTGATTAAGACGTATGCCATGCTGCTCTGGTAGGACCGTCTAAACAAATCATAGACAATCAAAAGGAGTACTAGCTCAAATCCTTTAACAAAGTGGCTTCGTGAATATAATCTATAAATCTCAGTGAAGCTGGCATGGAATACCACCACCTTGCGCCCAGTTGGCCGGTACTTAGCACCCCCATGTAACATTGTTCGACCATAATAATGAATTTTTGTCCCAAGTGAGAAGGTGAAGAAAACAGCAGCTAGTTGCAATTGCATGAGGACAAAATCTTTGATGGCTGTGAGAAATCCTTTCTCAAGTCCTATCTCCATCACCATCGGCAAGCCAGTTAGAAGCCCAAGCTGGATAAATGATTGGGAGGCAAGAGCTGTTTCCAATGATTGTATGTTATGAACTCTAGCCTCAAGTAGGAATGCCTTTTGTAGACCGCTTAGGACAAGGTATAGCTGACCGTAGAGGAACACATAAATTCCAATTACTGAAATCTGTGGATTTTACATGTGGAGTTTGAGTCAATATATAATTATCAAACAAGGAGCAAACTGACTGGTATTACATATCAGAGATGGAGAGGGAAACACAAATAAAAATGTCTTCAGAGTAATAAGAGAACTTGTTAAATTTAACTTTAGAATAACTATCATCTGGTTCATGAATTAATTAGCAATGTAGCATACAACCCTAAAGACCATTTGAACTGGTAATAAATTAGCAAATCAAAAACAGCAAGGAATTATTCTTCTTCATAAGCTAACAACTTATATATGCATGAGGCTAGACAAGAGAAGGAAACTTGAGCAGTATTAATCCAGGAAATTCAGAACAAGCTACAGTGGATAAGCATAATGATCTAAAGAATGCCCCCATGCACGTATACCAGCTTGTTTACTTGTGTAATTTTTTAACATAAAATCTATATGTGGGCACAGTTTTCCACGAAGATAAAAATATTTATGGTGACTTCACATCAATCTCATTAAATTTACTTCTTTCTTTGAACGTAGGATTATTTCAGGGTGCAAAAGAAATACCAGGTTACTGAAATAAAACCCAGTGGTTGTAAAGTAACAAGATAGCATCCGGAAAAAATCAAAACAGCGTCCAAGTCGGTGTATGTCACGGCTTATTGTTTGTTCACTGTTTCCATTTGCTACTTTGGCTTCAAACTTCGAGATTTGATTTAGACCTACGTCACGACCTTTTCCAACTTGCAGGTACTCATGGTAAGTTATGCATCCCCGTCTTAATATAGAATTGAATCCTGCAGATAATACACAAGTAGCTATGAATAATCACCCTTCACAGAGAGCAACTTGTGAAAGTACTGGTCCGTACCTGCATATATATCCTCACTTAAATTTATTGTTTTTGATGCTTTGCTTATGCCACCCCTTGTGATGTGAAACAACCTGTCAAATACATCTGGGTGCCCATAGTGGAACCTTACCCTATGCAGAAGATGATGAACATTAAGAGAATAAATTAGTAAAGATTGACCACATGGGCAAAAATCACTTTTGTGCATAGAATTAAAAGGCCTCGAGAACAACTTGGAGAGGACAACTGAATGGAATTGCAAATATATGGAAAATGGATGAGCCTACAATGCAATGCAATATTATTAGCAGTTTGTTTTTACAGTTTTCCTCAATTTTCTGGATCTGATCTCTGATGAGTATGATAAACTGAGATTCATAACAGAGGATCCAAAAACAAGCTAACAGAAATAGGGAAACGGGTACCTGAGAGGATTTGCAAGAAGCCTTTGACCAATGGTGACAAAGCTAGCCTCTTGATATGACATGAACCAAGCTAGAGATGAGACACTGCAGTTTGGAAGATAATGTAAGATTCACGACTCAAGATCTAAAATGATGGCATGACATCTAAATCGACAACATTCTTTCCTGTATATGGATGATTTTTTAAAACATCAGATGTTCAAAAAAAGTAATTTTCGGTAACAATCATATTTTGAAGATGTGAGGATTTCCTTTGACCTTATTTTATGCACTGAATTTATAGGAAAAATTAGAGCAAGATACATATTATGTATTAGAGAACTTATATGTGCAACAGAGTTCAGATTTGAAAGAACAGTAACTGCATATACCAACCTCATTAGTTAGAAAAAAAGAAAAAAGAAAATAGATTCTTTCGAAGGTTCAGGCAGGTAAGCAGGTTTTAGTTGTAATTCCCCAGCTCCATAAGTATACAAAGTAATGCATTTCAAAGTTTGTTTGAAGTAATGCAAAGTGTTTAAAGAACTGCTAATATCAGCATCCAGAATCCTTAGTTTAGTGTTGAAGACTATAAATTGAAGGCTATTCCTTAATGCTTGGGCTCCTCATTGAATTGCTTTTGTACTAGGTAGAGCATCAAGCTATGTCTCCCAAACTGGTGAAGGTCAGACTGATTCTAGGTCTGTGGCCTCAAGAATGATTGCATGACAAGCTACCAGCGCATGAAGCAATTAAAAGATAAACTAGCTGGCATCTTTATAAATGGTTGTCTCGGTATTCTCTAGCTCTTGTTCTGATAGTAAATGAGTCTAGCTGTGAACTGAACCTCACTGTGGCTTTTAAAAGTATAAAGTTTCATCAATTTATGACTTTGGTCTTCTATAGGCACAGGATCTATTCGTTTAATTTATGGGAGAAATGGACTAACCTTCCAGTGAATATGTGTTCCCTCAAACCAAGTATAGTCGGAGGTCGCCGTCCTCGCTGCCGAAGAAATTCTTGTAAGAGGTTCCGCATTTTGAAAGCTTCTTCCAAGTAATTATCCTGCAAAAAGAGAGAAATTAAGTAAAAAATGCAAGATATGTGTATTTATAGGTACCAGTGGAAAACTGTACTTGGTTCATATCGATTGTTTGAAGAGCTTCACCACGTGTAAAGATTATGGCATGGTTTTGATTTTCTGGTTTCCCTTCTCCAATATTTGGTGGTCCAGGAAGTTTTATTCGATAAATTTCCTATAGAAAAACATACAACATATTCAGCCCAAATATGCTGCTGCGCATAAAAAACTTCACACACACGAACATAAACATGCTGATTTAGCTCCATGCATCTCTCTCTCTCGTGGGGGGGTTGACAGCAAAAATTTTCAATAAGATAAATATAACAGCTAGGCTTAGAATTTGAAGGATGGACCTAGCTAATTAAAATATAATCACTAAGATACATCCCATATGCCAGATATGTGGTTCATTCAAACATCTGCTCTGTAAACTTCTAGCATCTAAAAAATGTGATAAACTGTATGTAATCTAAGCATGTGAATGAAAAGGCTAACTGTAGACTTTTTGCTTCTTTACTCAAAAGCATGAAAATTTATTATGGTCGTATTCTCTGATAGGAATTAACTCTTTTCAAGTTCATATTACGATAGCAAACTAAATAAAACCAAACACTCATCACTCTGCATGTAAAACGTAAAAAGATAGCTAAATTAATGAGACAGAACATAGTGAAAAACTGGCTAGGTTCAGGCTCGTTGAAGCTCCCTGAGCAAGCAAAAATAGTACTCCTACTTAAATGTCTAAATCTTACAGTTTAGCAAATTTCGCTCTCAAAAACTGTCTTAATCTTTAAACATCTTGAAAGTTTATTAAAATGTAAGCTTTTAAATCAACCTTCAGCTGTTCTTTTCTCTTAAGATGCTAAGTGCATTGTAAATTTTTCATAATCCTCGACTTAAACCAAACGTTTCTATATTAATCCTCACAGCATGTTGTAATACAATCTGAATAAGTCACTACCTGATCAAGATCATCGACAGCTTTAACCAATATAGAAGAATAAACCTTCTGAGTTATATCTTCCACTATCTCTTCTTTCTCCTCAACATAAGCAACACGGACAGAGGGGTACCTTCAAGTGATAATTGTGTGGTCAAAATCAGATGAATTGATGCTTTCAGTTTGGGAATATTTAATTTGCTTTTTTGTAAAATAGTACCTTGTCATCAAGTCAAGTATGTCTTGTGCATGGGGATCTCCAGAGGACTTTTGTGATCCAAACATTTGAAATGAAATGACATAAGTGAATTTCAAGTCTGCTAGTGCATCTAACTGAGCAAATAATGTACGATTATTTTTCTCCGCACCGTCATAACCTTCAAGAATATCTGTATAAGCACAGCCAGATAATGGCGAAGACCATGTTAAGTAATACAATTTTCATACGTAGGAATCTGAAGTAATGCACTAATGATTTACTCCTTTTTGTAATAAGGACAAAGGTTATCAGATGCTATCTGCTAGAGTCTACATAGCGAACCTTCATTGTCAGCCATATCAAGAAATGCTTGAACTCTTAAGGCTTCTCTATAGTACATCATTCCTCTAACTGTTATAAGCAAAGAAAACAAAGCTGGAGGTTATATCGAAGTTAATTATATCCGCCACATTGAAATCAATGGCCACAAACATTAATATTACTAAATCTTTCTATTCACCTGTTCTGCTCAATGTTTGACCACGGAAAGAAGCCCAATTTCTGAGCTCTTTTTCATCTTTTACTCCATCTGAATTTTCACATCCCATGCGTTCCAAGAAATTTTTCCACTCATCTAAGATAAACAACAGGATAGAGACATAATAAGAGTTGTTTTTGGACTAGTATGAAGAAACAAGTAAAAACAAAATAAAAAAGGAGTCCTTTCTCACCTGGATAAATCATCCGCATGTAAAATAAGATGGAAACCCCTTCCTTGCTTGAATGAAGTTCATCCATTGAATAAATAACATCTTCCTTGAAGTGTGGAGTTAAAACACTGGTAACCAGAATATTAATGTGAGAAAGTATACATGGGCTTAGAATCATTTCTCTATTAAACTCAAGATTCCACACCATGCTTCTTTAAGCATAATAATTTTTTTTTCATTTTAATGGGATAACTAGTACCATCTATATAAATGTTCAAGAAGTACTTTGTTGGATTTCCCCTTTGATCCATGCACATGTTCAAGATTCATTGTTTGTTAGGATATTCCAGGAATTGAAAGAATCGAATTACAAAACAATAATGAAAATTTTCAAGCAATGCAGATGAAAAGATATCATGTCATGTCTAATGTAGAGGTTATTATTTATTGAATTCTGAATTATTGTGCAATGTATTATTACATCACAAACTCAAACTCAATTACGTTTCAGTGTCCTATCCTGGCAGCCGTGGTCTTCAAGCTGGGTAAAAGAGGGATTGCAATGAGTGGTCACTAGCATAAAACAGTGTTCAAATTTATTCTGCTGAACAAAATAACCGAAAAAGATAAATTCATTTTAGATTGAAAGTGAATTGGATTGAAGTAATAAACAAGAGTTCATCACCTTTAAAGAGGGCGGATTTTTTTTTGTAAGAATATGTTGAAAATCTTAGGAAGAAGACCCATGTGGTCCACCTCAATTAATGTCGCATTGAGCCTCTTAGTTCAATGGAATCAAGTTGATTTCTATAGCATTAGTAGTGCTGCAATGCAAGTCTCAATCCTCCTAAATACTCAACATATATCATCAGGTGACATAGAAACTTGAATGCCTGATCCAAATACAGATGATGAAAAATCAAAAGGCAAACAGAGAGAGCCTTGGCCAATAGAGAAGCAGGAAAACTGTCATGAACATAAGCAGAGGGTAAGAACCAAGAGCTTAACCTGAAAGATAGCATATTCCGCACATTAGGAGCAACGGGCATATCAGTGAAGAGTGAAGTAGCAAAGAATGAAATACGTCTCCGAGCCTCTAAGTTCGCAGGTATGTCCATTGCCTTGTCATTGACTGTAAGCAGCCAAAGGAAACGCCTGATCTGCCATTCAAAGTTTGAAACAACTTAGTAATATGTATGTGAGGTTTGCCAAAATGAATTGCATAGGAAGGCCTAAGCAATCATAAAAAAGGAAAAGATTCCTAGAACAGATAAAATACACCTGTTGCTTATTGCCCAATAACCATGGATTAAAAAAAGGTGAAAAAAAGAGTGCAAGTTCTTCGTCCCAGAAAGAAGCTCTTTTTGACAGTCCATAGAAATAACGAATGGTTGATAAAAGTTGCAGGGAATCAACTATTTTATTATGTAGATATAAATACTTTTTGACATATATTTTCAACAGACTCAAGAGGAAAGAATGACACACTTTCTGTATCAAAAAGGGAAGGAGAAAATAGTATCACCTGTTCATTGAAAGTGCCACTATCTGGCAACGGAAACTGGATAGAATTCCTGTCAGTAGCTGATTCAAATAATTGTGGTTCAATTCTTCTGGAAAAATCAACTAAATTCTCTTCTGTCTGCTCAACATTCTGTTGGGAAGGGTAGATCAAATCCAATATTCTGTTCAAAATGAAAATGAAATGGAGTAAAGTGACGCCTTAAGTTGATCTTAAAATTTGGATTAATCCCTAAAACAAGAGCCCCTGAGAAAACCTAACCTGGAACCATCTGTCATCATATCGTAGGTCACAAGCTCAAACATATCTTGGAGAACTTTCACAACATTACCACTTTGATTTTCATTTCCCTCCAGCTTAAGAAATTGCAAAATATTGTCTTTTAATAACCAGCAATGAGAAATAACTGCATAGTCAATCTTAACACTTTCATTCTCAATGGTTATAGTTACCAGAAGTTCAACCAACTGAATACATTTTGCTTTTAAGGCTGGAAGCTCACTCATCTTGAAATCCTCAAGAAGACTTGACCTTTCCATGCTTTCTTCAATTTCATTTAGTATGCTGGATACAACTCTGAAAACCGATGCAGGCAACACCACAAGTCAGCAATAGTATTTAAAGGATACATATGAGAAGCAAGCAGAGGGAAGTAACTCGGCTTCCATACCAATCAAGAAAACACAAAAAAGAACTATGCTATACAAAACTTGCCGGAACTCAAAAATCAATGTCTGGTTTTTTCATATTGAAGATTGCATTCAATCAAAAGCTGAATCTTCTGTACCTTTTCTCCAGATCGCCTACAATGAGCATTTCAAGGACATACTTGAGTGACTCATAGCACTCCTTCACAGCACAATACATGTACTTGTCTTTTTTAATTTTTCTGAAAAGAATCTCATCCTTCCCCACAAAATCTCTTGCAATGCTCAGTGCTGTTGAAAACTAGTAAGAATAAAGAGCTTTGTTTATAGATGAATGATGCTATCAAAACAAAACTATGAAATTTTGAACACAGGGAACGAACCTTGTTTGCCAGGAGGAAAATAGGCCAACGAACCATGCCAGAAAATAACTCTGAAGACATAGGAATTGTCATCAAATCCATCTCCCTGTTGATGAAAACATGACCTATAAAATATTTCTTGGAGATAGAGGTGGAAACAGAATAGTACTCCAACAAGTAAAATGTACCAGTTGCTTATCAAGTCCTCTAACCGGAAAGTATTGATTATTTGGTTCCATACGAAAGCAAACTTGGCAACACCATTTGTTTCGTTTTCAGAAACCTGAAAATAAAATCCAGTAAATTGTCATATTGAAAAAAAAGGAGATCCTCAATTAAGAAAGATATTCTAACATTAACAAATCCCATACCTTATGAAATCTCCGGAGAAAGAAATTTCTTCTTGTTTTCTGACCACTTTTTGCTGAAGGTGGGATCAAGCAAGCATTGAATGCAGAAGGCAAAGCGTGAAATCTACTTCTCAGCATCCCCAATGTTCGAATCTACAAATAATAGGAGAAATAAGAGCCAACCCCAATATTTGGCGAGAAAAAATTATAGCTATAAACTCCACCAGGCTTACCTCACCAAGATGATTTAAAATGCCATAAAGTCCTCCAAAAATTGTGCAGAAAACAGAATACCAAATCTGTGTGTCCATGAAATACACCTGAGAAAATTGCAAAATAAGCAATTGTCAGGCATTATATGTTTGCTAGGGAAAGTACAATGATCCAAGAACTTCAATATCATTCATGCCTTGGTGACTGTAATGTATTTGTTTTAATGAAAAGGAACATCAAACTAATAGATTTGTAACAGAATTTTATCAAACTAAAAGAGCATTGCCAAAATGAAAAGGAACATCAGAATCTTACAACTATAATTGGAGCCCATATAGCCACAAGTGCACCAACATTGCTTTTCACTGCAACAGAAGAAACTCACTTACTATATTCGTAAAGAAAGTGGTCAACTCTCAGAAGCTAAATGCAGAATGAAATGAAGTTTACCTTTTGGGAAAAGCTCATGCCAGTCATAATTTTGCACACCTATTTTCAAGATTAGTCTTGTTGGTCCAATGAGTGGTTTGATCTGCATATTTCCATTGATAGGAATAATCAGTATCTTTGCTTTTATTGGCACACCTCTCATCATGACAGTAGTGAAATCATATTACAAGACTGCTAGATGAATTAAGCTTTCACAAAGAGCAGTGGCATGATATTACACATTTATAAGCAACCAATTATCATATTGAGTAAACATAAATGTTTCTCAAAATATTCTTTATGGCTCCTTCAATTGCAATTCCCAAGTGGAAAACTTTATGAATCTGAAAGACCTATTTTGTATCAGTAGTTGGTACGAAAAATTACAATATAGCTCATGTTAAGACTGTTCCGAGTAAACATTAATTTTAGTGTTTAGACTTTAATGTATATAGCTCATGTCCCCAAGTTTTCATCTTGTGCCAATGAGGCATAACTAAGTGCAGATTCCTTTCTAATGTACTGCAAGTTTCTAACTCATTCAGCCTTGATGGCACAGTAAATAACTTTATAATATTACAATATCCATGTCATCTACAACAATCAGTCTGTTGTGCAAAATTAGAGTTCAAAACAGCCACTAGTTGTGGATTATGTATCACATATCGAATGATAATCATAGAAAAGGGAGAGAATTTTAGCACTTCTAACCTCAAAAGTATAGCTGAATAAAAATTTGGTCAATAATACCAGCACCCAAAATACTGTATATCTGGTAAGTAAGAAAAAGTTTGTGTTTAGGGAAGAATAAAGAAGGAAAACATAAGGCTAATGAAAAGCTTCTAAAATCGGAAAATGAGATACTTGAGAACTGAAACTTGGGTTTCTTGCATCCCACGTCCAACATATGATCTTGGCTGCATGATAAAAACAGTAATTGTTGAATTATGGATACAATAATCTAATAATAAACAAAAAAAAAAAGATAAATGTTAGGTTTATATGCTTCACATGGCATAAAATGATAAGAACCAGAACTTGTATGAAATTAATTCTCAGTTAATTAGAGAGAAACAGAGTGGATTACAAATGAATTAAAATAAATAGCTCACAAACAAGAATAACACTTTATCCCTGTAGCATTTTTCTTAAATCCAAGGAAATAGTGCTTGTAAAGTTGATGAAAAGTAATTGCTATTCATCAGTCATCACTATGGATATAGAGAAAGGCTCCGTCAACCTAGTGTTCCCCCACAAACAAATATGCGCATATGCAAGAGTTTGAATATTTATGCATGGACGACCACCACAAAGATCTGGTAGAGCACATGTTTAAATCGCTAGTGTTTTCTTAGAATAGTGACGCTCTTTCTTCCATTTACAATCATGAAATGGTTTCACTTTACACCTGTACTTCTAAAAATGATGTAGTTGTTTAGAAGCTCAATTGTGCTCCTAGATTTTCAACATGAACACGTTGATCATGGATTCATGTTTTGTATTATCACTTTAGAACTGAATGATCTTATGTTATGTATAATGCTAATAATCATCCCATCATCGAAAATAACTTTTTAGGTTGACCAAGTAAAGACAAGTTTCTATCCACAGTTCATTTTAATATTTACTGTAGTTTTAATTGCATGCCTTTAACATCTTGAAACTTGTAATCCCCAGACAAGTTTAAAACACAGAATCCGAGTCAGTCTTACAATTGGCATTGGCTAATTACTGAAAATTTTAGGGAAAGCACATCACTTCAAATAGAAAAACCATATGCTGAAGGAAATTAAAAACAAAAAGTACTTGATTAATCATACCTGTGTCCACCAGGAAAATATTTTGAATATCTGACAATTCGAGACCTCAATGTACTTGTGAATCGCAGGAACAAAAAATAGGACCATCTCAACTGCATTAGTCGTAAGGAAAATTGCAACTGCAACCATATAGGAAGAAAAACACAGCTCCCCTAGCCAGCTTCTATATTGTGTGGAATAACAAGTATACTTTCTCTTAGATTTAGCATAATATACAGGTAGAACAATAGTCCATATGACTGCAACTAACAGCTTCAGAACTTGTTTCCTTCTTGACAAAATATCCATCGTGAGTCTTGTTTTCCATGTAAAGACAATGTCAAGAATTGCTGCAACAAAAAAACATATATTTATGAATTTATTGATCTCTATCACTTCTTCAATATGATGAAGTTTGTGCAGGCATGTCATGAGAAGGGGTGGGGGTGACTAACACTGTTGAAACCCTGTATCTTCATGGTGTTAACAATACTCATAATAAACTAGTTGTTAGCACATAATAGTAACATACCTTGTACAAGTTTAAGAATAGCAGATGTAATGAAGATGCTCATGATGTCCTCAAATACTACTGCATCGAGCATTTCAAGTGGAGACCCCAAATCATGGCAAGCCATAATTATCATTGCCTGAAATGCAACAAAAATTACTATTAGACACGGCTAATTCATCATAGAATGGAACTAACCAACAAATCAGTTGTATGTTGTATTTGACCTGAAGGGATAGAATAAAAAAGCTCCACATTCTATCAAAGCTCCTAAAAATCTGCCAAAATGAGCGAATCTCTACAAAATTCTTCTTTCCCAGCCATTTTGGTTCATGTATTTCTTCAACTGTAGCCTGGTAGAAAAGAAAGCAAGTTAGAAATTGGATTATCAAATGCCAGACGACAACCCAACTTCCCAAACCAATGTTGGAGATATCAAATTATTCTACTTTGCCAAAATTAGATGCTCATATAAAAGCCACAATATAGCAAAAGACAAGGTATCCTTCTCTCCTTATTCTCACTACTGATATAGGATGAGTTGCATCAAAGCTTATCTATCAAAAATTATATATGTTCCTGAATGCAGGCGCTTTAATCCAAGAAGTAAAGGTTCGAAGCAATAAATTCAACAGATAGAGTTTGGGAGGATCACCCACAACAACACCCATATAAACACAAGATTCACCTCACTAAACCCTCTGATTAATGACTTAAAATGCGGAACGTTGCTAGCTATCCAAGTGTAAATCAAAATGGGCTTTCCCTTTTCACAACATAAAATCATCAATTTGTGTTGCAGAAATGAGAACTGAAGACATGGTAATCTATGTACGAGATTATCAACTATAGTTATATGTGCATGTTAATGGCTCGAATGTAGTGCACTAGTGTCCCTTCACAAACTAGAAATAACAGAAGCTACATTTCAAAATAGACAATAGACAATAGACAAACAGAAGAACTGAAACTATTATATGAAATCTGTTCAGTTCATAAATCAATAGCAATCTGGAAACAGAAAAAAAATGCTTAAATGACCGAGAGTGATAGAGTTTACCCCTGGTTCTTCATCCTCGTTTAATCCCATTTCTTCATCCTTGTTTTCTTCTATATTATTCTCACGTTTGGGTTTATTTAAAGACTTGAAACAAAAGAAATCATGATCCAGACGCATGGGCCAACCTATTTGGAAACAATCACGAGACCTGCAAAAATATTGTAGCCATAACAATGTATCCTCAAGATCTTAACTTTTTGAAGCTGACTGAAACAATAAGGATTCAATTCTCACCAGAAATACTCGTTCAAATCATCGTAGTTTCTCCATGTAGAATGATCAGCTGTCCCATTTTTGCTTTTCAGAGTTTCCTTCAGTTTTTTTTATTTTATTTTATTTCACTAGAAAATTAGCTTTTATATGGAAATATTTACCAAGATATAAAGAAAATAGGAATATACCTCATATATAACCCTGTATATCGGGGTAACTACATTTCTAAGGAAAGACTCAGACCCTCCTTTGTATGCTGTTGTGAATTTCTTTCCAATTAACAGGTCATGCAATTCATCTGCCATCTGAAAGCAAACAAGAAAAGATCCACGCTTGTTCAATTATTAAGATCATCATATGAAACTAATATTCATAAACTTGATAGTATAACTAAAGATATTATTCAAGAACACCAAGTTTTTCGAAGATGCCTTCCAGAAGAGCAGACAGTCATGATTCAATAGCCATTTAATATAAACTGAGTGTCAGTGCAAATTACCAAAACATTAAAAAACCAAGGTAAAAGTTCAGATGCTGCTTCTAGCACAAATTTTAGGGCTTTCAATCACTATCATAACATTTCCTATAGCTCTCTGTTCATTTCACCAATAAACATGATATGGGCTGCCGTCTTGCAGAATTGCATTTGCATAGAAGGTAGGACTGGAAATCATATATAAAACCTCGCAGAAACCACCAAACAGTTCCAAAAACCAAGGCCTAGCACTCCATTTCAGAATAAGAGTACACTTTTTGCTAGAGCAAGTTTGACCTCAGGCATGTAGAGCTTTATCCACGTCATTAAAGAGCAGACACTAGACGAGCTGCAGGGAAATCATCTACAATTCCTATCCTATGAATGCAAGAAAATTTACCTTTCTCCTAGCTGGGTGAATGAGGAAAAAGGAATGTGTAAATCAGACACAAGTTAGATTCATAATGATCCATGCTCCAATGAAACCATTTAATTGCATCAAACAGAAACCAATACTGATGCATGTGCTCATTTTTTCAGTTGGGTTTACACTACTACATCTCATAAATCATATGGAAGAGCGTAGGACATGATATGTTAGATGTGGAAATTCTGGATAGTCCTTCGAACAACTCTTTATCCACATTAAAAAAGAAACCAATACTACTGCCATCTATGGAAAGTTAGATTTCCACAGAGCGCATGATTTAGACATGAAAGAAACAATTGTACACAATTTACATCATACACAAGTTATTTGTGCTTGATGTTAACAACAGGAAGTCAAACAATATTCATTTATATTCTTTGCTTTCCTCTACTTTCTAAGAAACATCTCATCTTGTTTTGTCAACACAATAGAAGAGCCTTTGATTAATGTCATTTCCTTGCAGATAAAAAAAAATTGAAACATATCTATTCCTATTAGTGAATTGTAATGTAGTCAATAGAAACTGTGGTTTCGAAATGTTGGGCAAAGAGGCTTCTGTGACTTTGGCTAATGAAGTTAAACTATTTTGAAGTCCAAGAATGAGACCCCATGGGAATTGAAATGAAAGAACAAAGTATTCCACCAATATGGTCACAAACCTGTGAGTGGATTATACAGGAAATAATCAACAGAAACACATTTTAAGCTTACATGGTGAAAAATATAGCATAAACACTCTGGCATAAACCGCAAGTTTGCTGCCTCCCCCCATATAAGAAGGTAAAGTCCAATATATAAAATTTTGTATTGTTGAGCTTCCTGTTTCACATATGGCAACCTGCAAATACAAGTATCAAATTTGTTGCAAGAACCTGAAGATAATGAATATAACAGACATGTCACAGGTCTTCTGAATAGAATTAATGGACAAAGAAAACCAAATACATAGATGTGGAGAAATTAGCAGCAAAAAGTAGTCAAAAATTTTTGGCAAAATAGAAAGAAGGGAAAGATATGCTGTTTCAGAATGAAATTGGACGACGGATTTGTAACATCTCTGGCTCTAAGCAACAAGAAAAATAGGTCACTTACTCGATGCTGCTTTTTCTCCCCAAAAATTTACACCAATTAGTGTAATTTTTAAAAACCTTCTTCATCAGTTCATCCACAGCTGCATCTCCTAGCTGATATCGTGAGAAATATATATATCTCAAATTCAAAAGATAAGTACGGCTTAACCAAAAATTCACGAGCCAAATAGCTTATAGACCTTATTAATAGATGTCTCCTTGTGAGACTGCCTAATATGGGTGCTAGCAAGCAGTAGAATTAGATGCTCTCTCTGGTTGGCAACATTTCCTTCCTGACACAACATACAGAAAGTGTAATACCTTTCATGTCAATGTAAGCAAGAAGAGCATTATGTCAAACATGTCCAATTTCCCAACTCCAACTTTATTTGCGAATCAATAGCAAACTCTAGAGAACAAACCAAAGGAAAAGAAAAGAAAAGAAAAATCAAATAGGAATAGTTAAGAGAGAATACCTGAAACTCAAAGAAAAATTCTAGAAATTCAAACAAATCCATGAAAGGTTTCCCCAAATCCTCGGCTGAAGGTAAGCCTCGAATGTTACGAACAGCTGCCACAGCAGCTTTAATCTGTATTATTTATCAGTCTGTCAACATATTTATTCCATTTAATCAAACCTCGGGCATGATGCATAGGTGTGGGAGGGAGGGTTGGGGGGGTACAGGTAAAATTGCAAGTACGCTAACATCTTGTCAAACTACATAAATTTGCAGTTTTAGCAGCTTATAGGAAAACTCAAAAGTCTTTAAAATCATGGGGACAGCCCATTCTTAAGAATATTAAGAAGGAAATCACTTATATTATCCATACAGCATCAGACCTCAGGGAGTTGCATAATTGCGTGCTGAATACCTCCTTGATCTAGAGGAAGAATGTTATATGGTACATAGAGCTCGGATTTTGCACGAATACTATCTGTGTCAGCAAGGGCCTGTAAAGAAAGACGAATAGAAGTAAGAAGCACATGCAGTCATCATGGAATCTGCAATTAGTCATTGCATCCTATTATTAATAAATGAAAAAAAAATGAGAAAAGCACCTGGGGTCCAGCAGCATTTGCTACTGTTTTTAATACTACAAACAGTACAGAAGCAATCATTTGTGCATTTGTCAACCTCTTTCTGTGACTAATTCAGATAAAAATTCCCCGAACAAATTAGTAGCAGAAGAGTATGTAGTGAAGTCTCAGCTGGAATACAGTAGGCGTATTTACCTGCCATCCAAATCAAACGCTCCACCACTTTTGATACACTCCTTGTATGCATGGTAAACACGTCTGAGCTCACGCATATCACTCTTCTCCTTCCGTCTTATTAAGGTAGGATATTCGTCCTAGACATTGTAAAAGACAACAAAGACAAAAGGTTTCAAAATGGAAATAAAAGAACAGGAGATGATAGCCTTCGCAAAGTATCTCAAAACAAAGTAAATCAAGCAGCAGATGAACTTGTGGTGAAGCACAGAAATCAAGCAGATACAAACACTACGCAGCAGTTAAGGGAAAACCAAGGAAGGCAAAGTGTACAAGAGGTAACATAAGAGCACACTATTGCTCATCATTTCTTT
>Ga0325411_1001856_pt1 | contig 23681 bp, 19 predicted proteins | sample PopdelMetagenome_13_FD_206181 | JGI IMG/M metagenome (GOLD analysis project Ga0325411, IMG submission 206181) | Populus deltoides microbial communities from Bellville, Georgia, United States - Xylem-PdIQD-R4 | ecosystem: Host-associated > Plants > Phyllosphere > Stem > Wood/Secondary xylem... | reverse complement strand
TGTTCACAACAATAACTTAGAGTCCGCTCTAGCAATCATCAACAACAATCATAGGAAATATGCATAGGAAAACAATCATACTCATTCATAACATAAACTGAAAATAAAAGGAAGAATAAATCTCACAGTTCTTGTCGCACGTCAAAAAAATCCGCGCGACATCGGCTGGCGATTTTTCGTTTCTTGTTTTTGCTTTGATTTAGGGTCTTGGAAGTCGCCACCTAGTAATTTATTGAAGGCTACTAGGAAACCCGGGTACTGGTCTTATCAGAGATTCCCGGGTAAGGGACTGGTTGTGATTAGGGAAGGTATTAGCACCCCTAACACACCCTACCTGAGGTAAGCTGCTTTGTAAACTTGATGTGCTAAAGAAGTTTTAAAAATTATGTTCTTTCATCGAATTTAGAAATACGACTCACATGTAAGTTCATAATTCTTTATCCGTGAGCAAATCAAAATATTAAATTCTTCTTTAATCTTTGCAATTTTAACCTAAATAAAAAAAAATCCATAACAAAAAAATACAAACACATACACCTTCACTGTATTTTTTCTTTTTCTTTTTCTTTACTGTATTTTTTCTTTTCTCTTTCTTTTCTTTTTTAGCTTCCATGTTTACAAATTACAAATTACAAAAAAAACTCAAAACTAAACGAATATTACATTAAACAAAAATTACATTAAACAATTCTAAAATTACAAAACAGCCAATCAAAAATCCATAACAGTGCCGGGACCAGTTCTGTGAAGCCAAAGAACAGCAGGAACAGTGGCGGTGCGTCTTCCCACGCGCCACCGTCACTGGCGGCACGTGGGCCGCACAAAACGCCGGAAAATCAGGGGTCAGTCACAGCTTCATCTCCTCTTCCCTTCCCTGCCGGCGGTGAGGGTCTTCATCACCTACAAAAGAATAAAACACCCAAGCCAGTTGATTTTAATTTTTTCTTTCTTTTTCGGATCTGTTTCGGTCTTCTCCTTTTCAGATCAGCTTCACTGTTGATCTTTCTTTTGTTTACATCTTCTTCTCCTTCGCTTCAGGTGGCCGGCAGTTGGGCAGCGCTGCAGTGTGTAGAGGGCGGCGGTGAATCTGTAGCCAGGGGCGACAGCGTTGAGATCCCCTCTCCTGGTGGTAGCAGCGGCGGTTGGGCTTGCTGCTGGTGGCAGCCAGATGAGGGAGGTTGCCGTTTCAGTCTGTGGGGGAGGATCGGCTTCTGGTTTCTGTGAGGGAGAGGCTTTGTGTTCACAGAGGAAGATGAGTGGTGTGTGTGGCTAGTTGAAGGCCGATTGGCCAGTCGGTCGGCTGCCTCTGGAAGGCTGGTCGATGGAGATGGGGGAAACGGTTCGGTTGAGAGGGGAAGTGGGCGAGGGCTGTCTTTTGTGGTTCCGGTGGGTGTTCAGGTGAGAGAGAGGGAAGATCGGCTGCTGGAAAAGGGATGGGTTCTTTGGTTCCTGGTTTGGTTTTGAAGATGAGTGAAAATGGGGGAATGGTGAGGGCTGGTTTGGCCGTGTGTGGGGGAGAGCTGTGGCTTGTGCCGGCTGGGTGAGGGAGAAGAAAATAATGTGGCTAGCGGGAGGGGGCTGGCTGTCCAGTTACGAGAGAAGAGAAAAAAAAATTCAAGGGGAGGGCCGGCTGTGCAGTTGAGGAAGCAGAGAACAAAATCCAGGGGAAGGGGGGGCGGCTATCTAGGGTGCAGGAGATGAAAAAATGTTCAGCCCTTAGGGTTTTTTTTGGTTGCCTTTTTTAATTGCAAAATTGCCCCCCCTCTTGTTTGAGTTGTGGACCAGTATTTATAGGTAAAATGTTGCATTAATCTCAAAATTGGTCCCTCAACTTTCTTTCTTTTTTTGTAAATTTGATTTTTCTTAATTCTTTTTGTATTTTTTGAAAACGAGCAATATCAACGTCGACTCAATGAAGAAAATCAATGATTTTAAAAATAACGCGTTAAAAGTTGAACGCGTTCCAAATGTCTTTGAAAATTTAAATTCTTTTGAGACGATGCTAAAAATGCTAAAAACGATGCAAATGTATTAAAAATGTATTTTTTTGGATTTTCAATGTTTTTCGCTATTTTTGGATTTTTTTTGAAAATTTATCAAAACATGGGTCAAAAATTGGGTAGCAACAGATGCCCCCTCTTTACAATGCTTACGAAGCAAAACTCCTCAATGTTTCGCACAGTAAGCTTTGTAAAGAAAAACTCTAAATGTTTCTTTCTTTTTTTTTCCTTCTTTCCTCTTCTTTCTTTCTTTCTTTCTTTCGTTAACTTGAGATCCCATCTGGCGATCTCCTTTTTCAAAACCAAAGAATGTGTGTAGCTCGGTCAACCTGAAATCCCATCTGGTGATTTCCTTTAACCAAAGCTACATGAGATCCCATCTGGCGACCTAATTAAACCAAAACAAAGAATAAGTGTGTAACTCGGTCAACCTGAAATCCCATCTGGCGATTCCCTTTAACCAAAGCTACATGAGATCCCATCTGGTGACCTCATTAAACCAAAACCAAAAAAGTGCGTAACTCGGTCAACCTGAAATCCCATCTGGCGATTTCCTTTAACCAAAGCTACATGAGATCCCATCTGGCAACCTCATTAAACCAAAACAAAGAATAAGTGTGTAACTCGATCAACCTGAAATCCCATCTGGCGATTCCCTTTAACCAAAGTTACATGAGATCCCATCTGGCGACCTCATTAAATCAAGACAAAAAAATGTGTAAAAAGTGGTCTCATTGTAATAGGTGACCTACCCAGATGGAAAGAATGTGAAAAACGGTCTCATTATGATGGGTGACCTACCCAAATGGAAAGAAGGGGAAAGTGGTCTCATTCTTATAGGTGACCTACCCAGGGGAAGAATGGCCTCATTATAATGGGTGACCTACCCAAGTAAAAAAAAAAGATGGAGAATGGTCTCATTCTAATGGGTGACCTACCCAGAAAAAAAATGATCTCATTGTGATGGGTGACCTACCCAAGTGGAAAAGGAGGAGAGTGGTCTCATTCTTATGGGTGACCTACCTAGGGGGAAGAATGGCCTCATTATAATGGGTGACCTACCCAAGTAAAAAAAAAAATGGAGAATGGTCTCATTCTAATGGGTGACCTACCCAGAAAAAGTGGTCTCATTGTGATGGGTGACCTACCCAAGTGGAAAGAATGTGAAAAACGGTCTCATTATGATGGGTGACCTACCCAAATGGAAAGAATGTGAAGTGTGGTCTTATTATAATGGGTGACCTACCTAGATGGAAGATGAGAAAAATGTGAAGTGGTCTCATTGTTATGGGTGACCTACCCAGGTGGAGGATAGAAAAAATATGAAGTGCGGTCTCATTATAATGGGTGACCTACCCAGGTGGAAGATAGAAAAAATATGAAGTGGTCTCATTGTGATGGGTGACCTACCCAAGTGGAAAGAATGTGAAAAACGGTCTCATTATGATGGGTGACCTACCCAAATGGAAAGAATGTGAAGTGTGGTCTTATTATAATGGGTGACCTACCTAGGTGGAAGATAGAAAAAATGTGAAGTGGTCTCATTGTTATGGGTGACCTACCCAGGTGGAAGATAGAAAAAATGTGAAGTGGTCGCGTTATAATGGGTGACCTACCCAAATGAAAGATGGTGGTCTCATTGTGATGGGTGACCTACCCAGAAAAAATGATGGTCTCATTATGATGGGTGACCTACCCAAGTGGAAAGAATGTGACTTACCTGGCAAAAAGACTTGGTTGGAGCAGTCCTGACAGGACAAGGCTGAGAAACTTGGCACCTTCTGGTTGCAGGTTGACTTAAAGACTCTTTGATGATGGGGTTAATCTCCTCGTTTCCTTGAGATTCTCCTACTGGCAGGGTTTATCTCATTCTCTTCTTGTTCCAGGATCTAAACCGATTCTTTGTCATCATCAACTCAATGATTCTTTCTTTGTCCACAAACTTGCTGGACTTCATTGAGGATCTTTCTGTAACAAATCACAAGTATGTGCAATGATTTGAGGTTAGATGACATGCATGCATCCTTACCTGATGTGAAATATAGGTTACCCCCTTGGATGATCCATCCTCATAGGGTGCCTTTGTTTGCTAACCAAAGCCTTCTTTGCTCTTCCCATGTACTGGCTCATTCGTATGCTAGCCTTCCACTCAAATGTAAGTGCAGTGCCCATCTCGGGCTGTCTACGACGATTACTACTCTTGTTGTTTATCAAGCTTGACTCTGCCCCCAAGTGTGGTGTTGCTTGATTCATCATGAAGGATTTTCTCCTTTGGATTCTTCTGAGAATTATCCTCTGATTGATTGTGCACATCATGCCAACACCCATCAAGATTGTCAACCAGTCATGAACTTACCTCCAATTGAAACAATACTTTTCAAGTATATGTTATCACCAGCCTTCTTGGAACTGTCAGGTCATCCAGACATGGATCTCATACCTTGCAGTAAAAGGCTCATCGTTGTAAGCTCAATGTTCTTCTCCATGGATTCTTCTCAGCTTGTCAAATCAGATCATAAAAGGAAAAGCATTGGCATCATCAATGATGTTCATCACCCATATTCATGCGGTGAAGTGCGCCTTCGAGCTTCAAAACAAGATGGTCCCACAGTCAGTCTTGGTGAGTGCATCCTTCCAATATTCATTCAAATACAACTATGCGATAAGATCGTTCAAAAGTCATAGCCATGTTGGAGATGATAATATGACATTATCCTTCAAGTACAACATTGTTCCACAATCAATCTTGGTGGTGTGCATCTTTTCACCATTCAATTACATTTATTCATGTATCCTCATCAATTGCTAGCCATGTTTCAAAAGATGATGCTATGAAAGTGTCCTTCAGGTACATCTTTGGTCCATCGTCAGTCTTGGTGGTGTGCACATCTTTTTCATATTTGTTCGAATGCAACTGTATGCCCACATCGATCGATAGCCATGTTTCAAAAGATGACGATATAAAGATTTCCTTCAATTGTATCTTTGCTTTCTCGATTGTTGACGGGGTTCACTAGATCATGGACTATCTTTGAACAACATTGCCCCTAATATGATCTGAATGTGCTCGTTCATTGATTATCTTTCTTTGAACACCTTTGCTGATCTGAATATTGTTTGTTTTCCTACCCATGATCCACTGTATTGCCTCCAGGTGGTCAACTTTTCAAGGAGTGTCAAGAAGTGTTGATGTCATTCTTGTCAAGGATTTTGCAAACTCGATCGATATTCTTTTTGTTTGACGATCTTTCCATTCTGGAATCAACTCTCATACTTCAAAGATCATGTCTATTCAAAGTCTAGTTGTTGAAATGAAATCAGAGAGATGTCAGTTTTTGAAAATCAAGTTTCTTCGGTCAAAGACCCAACACACACTATTCAATGTAATCTTTTGACTGTCTTGTATTTTGAAAACAGAAATGACCCGTTGTAAGATTAAAATGACTTTTTTCATGGTTCTTTGTATCAGTTTTAATCTTTGATCTTGGGTATATCTTTTGATGGTCTGTGATGAGGTGACCTTCTGTGAATTTAAAGAAACAAAAGGCTCAAAGTCAAAACTTGAGGATTCATCAAGAAAGATTGTTTTCTTTTTAGCACCAATTTTATTAGCATGCATAATAACAAGTAGCTTAATCCATGAAGCCACGACTCTTATGGAAAAGCTCTTCAAGTTTTGAGAGCGCCATTTATCGGTTCAAATTGCTTACTTGATTAAAAAGGGCTTTTTAAAACACGTAATGCAGGCTATGGTTCATGGCTTATGAAAGAGAGGAAAATTCAGGCTCAAAAGGTGTTTGAGGGTTTCAAAGACCTAGGATCAACATCAAACTATTCATCAACTCTTTTTCTATTGTTGTCTTTGTAGAGGAAATGACATATAACCTTATTAACCTTAAATATCAGAATTCTCTTAACATAGGTTATATGCAAATCCAACTTTTTCTTTGATGAATAACCAATCTCAATCATCTGATAACTTCAGGGGCTTTATCATGGATGCCAAAGGTCATGGCTTTCACATAGCATTTCTCATAGTTTTCTAACACGCCCCCAGTCTAGATCTTCTTTCTTTTAACTCACTCTCAAACGTTGAACTTTTGTTCTAAGCCTTCTCTTTCACTTTTGTTTTCTCTTATTTGCCCCCAATGCAAGGTGTGATCCTAGTCAGGGTTTTCTTGAAAAATATTCTATCAAGCTCAAATGGGGACCGCAAGGGATAATATTTCAAGAAATGTGAAAGGATAACAAAGATGACCTTTTCTCATTTCAAGTAAGGTCGGTTAGAATCGATAAATTTTGACCTCATCCAATGTAATGATTTGGACTTGTAAGAATCATGATTCACGAGTCCATGACTACTGAATCTACTACATGTCATTATGCATACTTAAAATTTAGCTACATGATGTGTGGCTCAGTTTCAAGAGGTGTGAGTTCAAAATTGTTTGGTCACCTCATGTCATTTTGAAGCACCAAGTCATTTCCGCAATCAAAACACTTTTAATCTTCAGGATTGACTAGCTTTAATTTTGTATGTTGGAGTTTGATCAACAAAATATTTTTGTCAAAATACCCTTTGAAAGAAGCATCTCTTGATTTCAAAACAACAAAAAGACAAAGAAAAGACATGTTTCGTTCAAGGGTGAGATGTGACCCCAAAACAAAATGCAAGATGGCAAAATCCATAACAAAAATGATTGACAGTTTAACCCCTTCTTAGATCAGCCTCTTTTGCAATATCTCTGTTTTGCCAAGCAATTCCGATCACTCGTCATTCTAAGGATGTTCTGGCGATAAAATGATCGATGACAAGCTCCTTCACAGATTCCTCTCGTCTTTTGCTCACCAACTTCCGGACTCGATTCTTGCAATTGTTCAATTGAAATGGCTGAGGACCCCACCATGACATCACATCTCTTGTCTGGATTATACCACCTAGAAAACGGTGGTTGCATGGGATTTAACAGCGTTAGGCAAAAAGTCTAGAATCTGGCAGATGCTGGTAAATAAACTCAAATGGCAAAGGGGAGTCAATCCTGACAAAGGTACTTGAACAGTTGATGCTACAGTGAGACCTGGCTAAACCACATGAATAAGGTTTTCCGCCTTCAGAGTTATCTTCTTATTCATCTCTCTTCATTGTTCTGGAATTCATGGCAGAACCTTCAATCTTTCACTTCTTCATGGCTCGTTCAATTCTTTCGACAATCTTCACAACATCATGTCAATCTTCCCATGTTGTTGTGGTCGTTCGTGGATTGTTGGAAACCTTCCAACAGCTAGGTAATCTTGCCAGCGCATAGAATCATGCAGCGCTATCACTGTCAATGTGTGAAATGATGCATTGTTTTTATTGGAGGAGAAACTGATGAATCTAAAACTCCTTTGTCTCCTCTTCGATCCCTCACTGACAGTGCAGCAAACAAACACCTGTAGAGGGAGCTCTACTCTGTTGAAGTTTCAATCTTCTTCCTATTTTTCAGCCGAGGTCTGTCTCTTTTCCCTACTTCCACGTTTTAATGCTGACATTGGTAGGAGAAACTTGTAGGTGATCTGAAACTACTTCATTCCTTCTTGGATTCTCCACTTGCAGAGCAACAAACAAATTTCTGCGGAGAGAGCTCTGCCACGGTGAAGTTCTATATCTGCTCCTGTTTTCTAGCTCAGGTCTGGCTTTTCTGCCTACTACAGTGTTTCAGTGCGGAAACTGGTGGCATAAATTTTCACATTGTCTGAAACTACTACATCCCCTCTTGCATTCCCAACTTGCAGAGCCATAAACGGATTTTTGTAGAGAGAGCTCTGCCACATTGAAGTTCAGCGTCTAATCATGGTTATTATTATTTTTTTTTGCTGCTGAACTGGAATTAAGCTCACAGTAAGGGTAACCTCAAAGAAGGCTAATGCACCATGCACAGAAGGCTAGTAGTTATTTGGTGCCATTGAAAGATGTGGAGGCGATGGACAATTAACAGGGCAATTGACCGAGAACAAAAGTTGTCATTAGTTATGACTGAAGGCATTGTTGTCGTTGTTCATGACTGAAAAGGAGAGGTGCAGCTTCAATGGGACGTGGACGAGCAGTGTTCCCACAGAAGATTGTGCAGACATTCCCTTTCCATTTGATGCTCAACACTTGTTCAGGCAGATCTGAGCCTAGCTACTTCACCTCTGATGTTCTCAACTTCCTTTTGATAATGAGCCTCTCTCTGACCCCTTTCTTCATTTCCCATCATTTCATTCCAATGTAGTAAACCTTGGATGGGGGAACCTATTTTCAACTTGGTGCATGCATGACAAATGTATGACATGTAATCTAATACGATGAACTTGCCCTTCGAGGGGTGACATATGGTCATAACTCTTGCATGATGAAACAAGAATTTCTATTCTTGCTCAAACTCTACAATGAAAATTTTCTGAGTGATGGCCATTGGGTCACCCACAAGTCTTGAGTTCAAGATGCTTCAAGAAAGGTTTGCCCTAATGCAAATAAAAATAGCACATACAACCTAAGAACAGGTTCTATTCATTATGTGAACAAAAGGTAGGTTTACTACTTGGTCTCTAAAGATGGTCTCTCGCTGTCCCAGTGATCGCCCTTGTAAAGGCAATATGGGGGTTCAACAGATAGTGGGATGGCACATGTACCAATCACTATCAGTCTAAACACTCAGCAAAGAGTTGGGGTTTACACAAACTTAAACCTTGACTCAAGTCATAAAGCAAGCTGCTAGTCCCCCACCTAACCTGAAGCTTGTGTGTGCTTTCAAAAATTAAAACATGTGATGCATGAGACAATTCTACACAATGCATGAATAAAAAAAATAAGACAAAAAGCAAAAAATTTAAACACATCAAAAACACAAAGCTTAGTCCAATAAAGTTGAAAACAATACCTGTCCCTAGTGGAGTCGCCATTCTGTCGCACGTCAAAAAAATCCGTTTCTCTTTTTTGCTTTGATATAGGTCTTGGAAGTCACCACCTAGTAATTTATTGAAGGCTACTAGGAAACCCGGGTACTGGTCTTATCAGAGATTCGCGGGTAAGGGACTTGTTGTGATTAGGGAAGGTATTAGCACCCCTAACACACCCTACCTGAGGTAAGCTGCTTTGTAAACTTGATGTGCTAAAGAAGTTTTAAAAATTCTGTTCTTTCATCGAATTTAGAAATACGACTCACATGTAAGTTCATAATTCTTTATCCGTGAGCAAATCAAAATATTAAATTTTTCTTTAATCTTTGCAATTTTATCCTAAATAAAAAAAAATCCATAACAAAAAAATACAAACACATACACCTTCACTGTATTTTTTCTTTTTCTTTTTCTTTTTCTTTACTGTATTTTTTCTTTTCTCTTTCTTTTCTTTTTTAGCTTCCATGTTTACAAATTACAAATTACAAATTACAAAAAAAACTCAAAACTAAATGAATATTACATTAAACAAAAATTACATTAAACAATTCTAAAATTACAAAACAGCCAATCAAAAATCCATAACAGTGCCGGGACCAGTTCTGTGAAGCCAAAGAACAGCAGGAACAGTGGCGGTGCGTCTTCCCACGCGCCACCGTCACTGGCGGCGCGTGGGCCTATGCGCCGCCACACAAAACGCTTGAAAATCAGGGGTCAGTCACAGCTTCATCTCCTCTTCCCTTCCCTGCCGGCGGTGAGGGTCTTTATCACCTACAAAAGAATAAAACACCCAAGCCAGTTGATTTTAATTTTTTCTTTCTTTTTTGGATCTGTTTCGGTCTTCTCCTTTTCAGATCAGCTTCACCGTTGATCTTTCTTTTGTTTACATCTTCTTCTCCTTCGCTTCAGGTGGCCGGCAGTTGGGCAGCGCTGCAGTGTGCAGAGGGCGGCGGTGAATCTGTAGCCAGGGGCGGCAGCGTTGAGATCCCTTCTCCTGGTGGTAGCAGCGGCGGTTGGGCTTGCTGTTGGTGCCAGCCAGATGAGGGAGGTCGCCGTTTCGGTCTGTGGGGGAGGATCGGCTGCTGGTTTCTGTGAGGGAGAGGCTCTGTGTTCACAGAGGAAGATGAGTGGTGTGTGTGGCCAGCTGAAGGCTGATTGGCGGTCGGTCGGCTGCCTCTGGAAGGCTGGTCGATGGAGATGGGGGAAACGGTTCGGTTGAGAGGGGAAGTGGGCGAGGGTTGTCTTTTGTGGTTCCGGTGGGTGTTCAGGTGAGAGAGAGGGAAGATCGGCTGCTGGAAAAGGGATGGGTTCTTTGGTTCCTGGTTTGGTTTTGAAGATGAGTGAAAATGGGGGAATGGTGAGGGCTGGTTTGGTCGTGTGTGAGGGAGAGCTGTGGCTTGTGCCGGCTGGGTGAGGGAGAAGAAAAAAATGTGGCCAGCGAGAGGGGGCTGGCTGTCCAGTTGCGGGAGAAGAGAAAAAAAAATTCAAGGGGAGGGCCGGCTGTGCAGTTGAGGAAGCAGAGAACAAAATCCAGGGGAAGGGGGGGCAGCTGTCTAGGGTGCAGGAGATGAAAAAATGTTCAGCCCTTAGTGTTTTTTTTGGTTGCCTTTTTTAATTGCAAAATTGCCCCCCCCTCTTGTTTGAGTTGTGGACCAGTATTTATAGGTAAAATGTTGCATGAATCTCAAAATTGGTCCCTCTACTTTCTTTCTTTTTTTGTAAATTTGATTTTTCTTAATTTTTTTGTATTTTTTGAAAACGAGCAATATCAACGTCGACTCAATGAAGAAAATCAATGATTTTAAAAATAACGCGTTAAAAGTTGAACGCGTTCCAAATGTCTTTGAAAATTTAAATTCTTTTGAGACGATGCTAAAAATGCTAAAAACGATGCAAATGTATTAAAAATGTATTTTTTTGGATTTTCAATGTTTTTCGCTATTTTTGGATTTTTTCTGAAAATTTATCAAAACATGGGTCAAAAATTGGGTAGCAGCAGTTCTTGAAATCCGAAGGTTTGTTATGTCCTTGCAACCAAGAAAAGAGCTTAGCCTTGCATAATTATTGAACTACTACTTCTAAAGAATGAAAAGAGCATGATTTTTGGGTTTGTAGAGGAGAGAATGTGTGTTTATTCTCTGCTGGCTGCTGCCTCCTTCTGCCCTCCCTCTTTTCTGCTGGCTGCTGCCTCCTTCTCTCTTTCTTTTTATATGCTAAGAAACCCTAGTCTTTATTTTACAAAATAGTCCTTCCTTGAGTTGTCAGTTTACATTTAAGTACTTCAATAACTATTTTTCCTAAAAGGAGAAATAGCCTTGCATGAAATCTTCAAGCTCTAACTTAGAGGAGCTAAATTGCTGATATAAAAACTTGGATGTCGGTTTAGATGCTTCGGAATGTAATTTGGACTTGTTTCTTCACGAAACCTGTTTGCTGGCAGAATTCAGTTGTCATCTTTGAAAACTCATATCTCCCTCATATGACATCGTTTTTGGCTGAAATTTGGAGCGTGGATAGGTCTTTGAATTAGGAATCCACGAAAATTGAGTTTGCATCAATTGGAATTCTGTAGCTCCAGATATTAAATTTTGAATGGCCAAAGGTCAACACTAGCAGAATGCGAGATTTGACTTTGCAGGATGTGATTTCCATGATCTTTCTCTTTTTATTTTTCTTGCATTGCATTTACAGAAAGGTATGGATGTTAGCTTTTTAGTGCCACTGGAATCACTTCATTTTGATCTCTAGAACTCACGCTCTGCACAAAACATCGACTGAACATCAAATCTGCCAATTACTTCCAATTTACTCTTTTTTGCATCTTTCATCCAAAAGTGCCTTCAAAACATAAAACAAAGAATATCAAGGCATTTTATATATAAAACATAGGCAAAATACTAGTTAAATGGGGGTGAAACTATCAAATAATATGGTTGCATCATATACCAAATCATATCAACAACTAATCTCAAACACATAACTGAATGTTTACTACAAGGATGCAAGGATGAACCTGAACTCTATCATGGCTCTTCCCATAAAAGGTAAGATGAGGTTTGGAATTGAGATTGACACAACAATAACATGTATTAAGGCACTTGAATTATAAGTAACCAAACCCCCACCCAATGCCTATAAAGAGACATGAATGAGAAGTATAGAAGATGCCATAAAGCTTGATTAGTTCTTTGATAAGTTAGAGTAATTCAATGAAGAACCAAAAGGTATGAGCATGGCCTTACACACACAATAATAATTTTTGAAATCAAAGTTTGGAAAAAAAAACTAAATACAAACTAAATAACCTTATTTATAAGAGGTAAAAACATCATAAACAATGCTAGAAAAATAATAAAAGATTTTTAAATAAAGTAGCAAAAAGAATTCTAAATTAATTAGGAAATTAATACAATTCCTAGATAATAGCTTCTGGACCTTATCGTAAAGCCTTTTCGATGTTAGATTGCCCTAAAAATTTAACTTAACATAGAATAAGACCTCTGAAAACTTCTGGTAAACTTTCAGTCTAATCCAACATTTAGATAAAAAATTATATTCGTTAGAGTAAAACTATGCATTAGAAAAAATAAACTCAAAACAATTAAGTCCATATTATAGATGGATCATGCTTTTCTTGCATATAGATTAGATTGACTAAGGTTTGATCATCACTTGTTAAGAAGACTGTCCAGAAGTGTATTTTCCCAGATATTTTCCTCCCTCAATATCTCTCAAATGGGGACTGATATAGAAAATCCCTTCGGTGACAATGTATAAGACATGGATAAAAACAACATATCTGAATATCGTTCTGATCCAACGGTGGAAGGTGGAGTTATAGTTGTCGGATGTTCTGCCATCAATATGTCTTCTCTCCAGCCTCTCTCTAAACTCTCTCTTGCTCTTGCCAGTCCCTCCAAAAGAGAAAATAGAATGATATTTATAGTTCTAACATCTTGTTAATTGCACATTTATTGCCACCCCTTTTTATCATTTGTACATAAACTCCCAACCTTTTGTTATTTGAATATTGACCTCTCTTGATCTTATGTATTCATTTTGTCCTCACAAATGTTTTTCTTTTCAATAATTTAATACTATATTCACTTTTCATTTCATTAATTTCACTATTTTTATCTTGATTTAGGTTTCTTTAATTTAATTTAACCCATTTTACTATTGGTTAAATTTCTGATCTTTTAATAACCTAGAAAAATTATAACCAGGGGTTTACATTTTGTTCTCTCTAATTTTCTTCTCTTCTCTCTCAGCTGAATCTCTGTTAATTTCTATTTTGGCTGAATCTAACCTTCTTCTCTCTTGGTTAACTTTATTCTTACTCTTCCTCACATCTTTACATGGTTGATCTTTTTTTTTTCCCTTCGCTTTTCTCCTTTTAGCTTCATTTTGTCTTCATACACTTGTCTAAGGAACAAGGGTACAAGTGTAAATGCCTTCCCATTATTCTCAAGAGAATACTTGTTCTTAAACCCACCATGCTTGGCTTTTCTATCAAATTGCCAAAGTTTTCTTAACAATAAATAAGTAGCATACATAGGCACAATGACACGGTCAAGACATGATCAAATGATTGATATTTTCTCCCAAGTGCAGGAGTGTCAAAGTAATAAATAACTAGGCAAGACCAGAGTCGATCAACAGGAAGGTTAACTATATAAAATCACAAATAATAAAAGAAAAGGAGTTGAAGAGAACTTTGAGATGTTATAATGATGTAAGGATTTAAACAAAGATAAAACAATTGCCAAGGTTAGAGGGTTCACTAATGGCATTTCAAATAAATATAGTATAAACTCTTTTTATTACTCAATTGGAAACCACACACAAAGGAGGTTCCAATCAGATGATTTATCATTAATGACTCATTATAAATTATTAACATGATTATATTAATTATCTTATTTAAGTAATACCAATACTTATAAATATTATCAGGTATTCATGATGCTAACTTATGTCAACAACAAATCAAGTTCCTTTCATAGCACTAGTGTTGATTATCCATGACTATGAAATGATCAAGTATTTGTTATACCAAATATTGTACAACACAAATTTAGATTAACCATTTAACAAGCAATGTATTAAGAATGAGTAAGATAACAATTATAAAACATGTTAATAGCAAACTTCCGTGAATATAAACATTAAAATCCATGTTGAGTTTATACTATACTTATTCTAACACCATTGGTAAAACCTTTTCACCTTGACAAAATAAACTTAGCTAAACATAATAAAGAAAAGAAACATAATTAAACAAGATAAGAACATAATTATAATATAAGTTAACTAAGTATAGTAAAGGAAATGAGAAGTATAAATAAGAGATTAATGAAAATATAACATGAAATAAAACTTAAACATTAAAAAAATACAAAGAAAAAAAAGCAAGAGCAGGATCTTGATCTGAAAACCAAGATGCCTAAATGTATGATAAATACATCCTTTTATAGGCTAAAATTCAGAACTATTGATTTGATGACTAACTATTGAGTTGATGGCCAACCATTGACATGATGGTTAGTTATTGATTTGTTGGTTGGACAAAACATCATTGCTAAAATCAGAGTTCGAATTGATAGTTTTCATGAAAGTTGTGGGCATTTGTTTCAACTTTCCAACAAAAAAAGAATGAGCTCATTTGGACTTCTAGAACTCGAGATATAGGCTAAACACCGAATAGTATTTGGGCTGTAGGACAGATTCAGACTTCTCTTTTGTTGCTAAGCTTTGAACTTGAAAATGACAGCTTTGAATCTTGTACTCTTCATGAATATTTAGGCCTATGTCTTAGCTTTCCATCAAGATAAACTAGACCTAAATCCAAGGTCTACAGCTCCAGTTGAGACTCAAGAACCGAATGGTGTTCCTGTTTTGAATTGAACCATCATTTCTTCTCAAAGCTTAGCCCTTTCTTTATCTTCTTAATTTCGATAGTTAAACACATCGATCAATCATTTGAATTATGAGATATGCCTGCATTTAAAATGAGCATTTATCATAAATTTAAGATACCTTATATTATCAGACTTGTTATTATAAAACATGCTTGAGATAAAGAGTTTACTAATACTTTAAGTGCAATATGATTATATAAAACCTTAATGAAAATGCACTTTTAAGTACTAATCAGACAACATCTTATCCTTTTATTTTCCAACTGAAAAGAAACCAAAACCTGCTTAGTAACTCTAACTTCTCCATAATCATTCAACAATTGAAGTCTATAATGATTTTCATGTTTAATAGTGTTCAGATTTAATTTTCTAACAAGTGTACTACTAGCAACACTAGCACAACCCTCACTATCAATATTCATACCCAACAATGGAATTAAGAGTTATGTTCGATAGCATAAAATTAGACAATAAACACAATTATCAAAAAATCATGATACCCGAAATCACATTCAAAATGCAAACACTTTTTTCTTTTGTGTTAAAAATTAACTTGAGATTCTACCCATGCAAAGTAACACAAGTATAATGCTAGTTTTAAATGAATATATTGGTGTCAAACAGTCGCACGATCGATTAAGTGGTAAAGGCTTTCTTCTCTATCATGTATTTCCTTGCTTAATGCTTAAATTGGGTTATCATAAATTGAGTTTGGGGTAGTGTAGCAACATCTACAATACCGCTACTTTGATTTGTTTTCCAGCTAATAAATGTTATATGAAGTCATGGAATCTCTTCAAAAATATATCTGTTCTAGATGCAATATGCATTGTCAAACGTGTAGGACATTTACCTGTCTGTTGCCCATTTTAATAACCATAAATAAGAGGAAAAAAATAATGGTCCTATTTGTTTGGGAAAATACACCACAACCTAATAATCTTGGTAAATTAACATACTTGTCCTCTCTAATTGAAAAAATACACAAGAGTTAGTCAAACAAACCACCATCAAACAGCCAAGAAAAGTTTGTTATGTTGAAAACACTAAATACTCAAATATTTAGCCTCTCAAACTTTTATTTATTGATATTCAACATACTTTTTAATTTTTGAAGATGTTGACCCTTATATTTATAAAATGATTATAACCTTTAACTATTTTTTTTAATCAAGGACTCCTACTTAGACAAAGAATTTCATGTAATATCTAATAATTCATTCCTTAACCTGATTTTCTAAAACACTCAGTTTAGCAATGAAAGAATCTCCTCTAACTAGGATTTTTATGTAGAAATAATGGTTTTACATCCAAGATAGTTCATGGATTTTAAGCTGCAAAAATAATAATAAATCTTATTGTATCATGCTTTAAAATCAAAGCAAAAACTACTTTGTAATCAACATTGTAATCTTGCTTGTAACTTTTAGCTACTAAGTGTGTTTTCTATTGTCAACTTTACCATTCCCTTCAATGATCTTTGTCCTTTAGAGAGTTTCTTCAACTCTCAAGTACTGCTGTTTTCTTAATTACATTAATTTTAGATTCATATCCTCTTGCTATTTTTTTTAACAATATATTAAAAAATTATAGGATTAAAATATAAAAATAAAGCAAAATAAATAAGTGAATTATATTAATCAATTCTAGTTACCTCATAATTTTTCATTCATAAAAATATAGTTTTTCATTCATGAGAAAACACTTCTCAACTTCATCATTTTACTCATAATTACTCATTCATGAAAAAATAATTGCTCATTCTTGAAAAAATATCTATGAACTTTACCATTTTACTCCTAATTACTCATTCATGAAAAAATAGTTTTTATCATTATAGTTTTATTATCTTATTTTTATAAGTTTTCTTTTAAACATACAAGAAATAAACTTAATATTGAAAACAAAAAACAACAAATTGGATCGAGATAGTTGACTCATTAAAGCATGTTTGACTGTGTGATTGTAGTTACTTTTCAAATAACTTTTTGTATTAAAATGTATGTTAATAATTTTTTTTATTTTTTAAAAATTAATTTTAATATTAGCATATTAAAATAATAAAAAAATATAAAATATATTAAATTTTAGTAAAAAAATAATTTTTTTAAAAATACAATTTGCACTGTATCCAGGCGCATATTCCTCAACGAGGGTTAGGTTAGTAATTTGACTTTTGTCTAGCGGGTCTCTGTATCACGTCGTCATCTGTTTCTCAAGGTCAAGGCTGCCAAAAACTCCACCACAAAAAAAAATAAAAAAATCAGAGATCAGATCTAAATTAATTAACTAACAGAAAAGAAGAAAGCAATAATGGCGACTCTTCAGGTTCTTCAGATGGTTGAAGAAGGTCTCCTTTCATCTCCTCCAAAAGGTACTCTTATTCTCTTTACAATTTTTTATTTTATTTTCTGAAAAGTTTTTTCCGTTTTTGCTATTTTGTTAGAATCGTGATTTTCATTGAAAAAAATCATGGGCAGCTGAAAATGAAAAACCCCGAGATTTGTCCATCGAGAAGAAGATCGATTTCCTTGAGAGCTTGACTGGCAAAGTACGTCTCTTTGGGGTTTCTTTCCCCCAAATTTACTGCCTTTTTTATTAAATTATTCATCCCGTGTCAGTTGTATTAATGATAGTGTTCAAGAGGTGTTTTATTGCCTGCACTGAGATGGGTTTTCATTTTTTGAGTTTTTAACAAAAGATTGCTAATGGTTGCTAAGTTATGTTACTGTTAGTGATGTGCTTTATGGTAAACTGTTAATGCTAGAGATGTGTATAGCTATATTTGTATGACGACTTCAACTATTGCTTCCAATGTGATGCACTAGGATGGTGATCACTGTTTATATGGATTGATTAACTGAAATACTTAACAATTCGCTTGCATGTCTTGTGACTCATGCTATGAAAAGACCTGAAATTTTGGATCAAATGAGGATAAAAGGATAATTTTTAGTTTAAAGGAAAAAAGAAACGTTTTTGGAGCCATAGGATTTTTGTAATACTTGGCTGTTCTGTGCTTTCAAGAGTTTTATTGGTTAAAGATTTCTTTTTCAGTTGCAGTTATGTACTTGTTGGAATATGAGGATCTCCTTTTGTTCCAACTGCTGGCTATTTTAATTTCTGGTTTATCAATACAAGTTTTTTTTCTCTTCAAATTTGGCTCAAGATTGTTTAATATGCTGTTGCTAATCTGTGGTTCTCCAGGTTAGCAACCGTCGATCTCGGAGATGGTTAAATGATCGATTGCTGATGGAGCTTGTGCCTCGTTTAGATGCAGAAGAAATTAGAGGCTTGTTTGCTCCACCACCTTGGGGTATTATGACATGTTAAGGGGTTCTCCCCATTCAATAACATTATTATTGGTACAACAATCTAGAGCATAGATACCATGGTTATGCATTCATATAACCAGCAACGTATCTTTCCCAGTTTAGATTTGGTTGTTCTCTCTTAAACTTAGTTGGGGATTGATGCAATTCAATTAAAGAAAAAAATCTAATTGACAATGATACTTGAATGCTGATGATAGTTAGAGCACAACTCAATGGCTAATGGCACTTTAGGGTAATATTGACCTCACAGAACCCCTATTTCCCATGATCAGTTAACAGTTTCTCTTTTTATGATATGACATTTGGCACTGATGCTGGGCTCTTTTGTACAGGTGATGATGTACCACTGTCACCATTTTGCATGACTAATATGGGAGAGTGGGACAAGTTTAGGAATATAGACATGGACAAGCAGGTTTCTTTGCTTATCTTGTTTATAAAATCACTTTTCATTGTCTCAAGTCCTCTTCTATTGAAGAGCATACTCAGTTTCAGTCATTTCTGCTTTTTAACATTATTATTATATCTGAAGATTTGAGCTGAAATATTAGCAGTAGACTGATCTGTGTCATTTTAAGGTTCAAACCAAGTGTTATATTCCTAGGTGTGATTCATTAATGAGTAGACTATCTTTATTAGGCTCCAAAAGATTTCTTAGAGTCTCATCAAGTTCACTACATAATAAATTCATGAGCTGAATTTGCAAATTGGCCTTCCATTCTATAATTGAAATGTTGAGGATCTCTAGCCAGGATATTGAGTAGACGGTTGATGCATCATACTTGTCTCTATCTTTCGTAGCGTGCATTCCCATCCATGTCACAATTGATTCGGTAGTGCAAGGAGAATGACCTTCGGTCCCCCAAACTGGCTTACTCATGGCAACTTCTCGCATGTGAATGAGTTGGAAAACACATATTGCTGTCATAATGCTGTTCTGGTATGTGCAGTAGCTATATATTCTAATTTTAGCTTTCCATTGTCTGTGGTAGGCTAATATTATTGACAGACTAAATAGGAGGTCTGTCAAAAGGGAAGGTCGTGTTGATGCTGATAAGATGGCTGTCTTGAATGCATGGCATAGAATAGATTGCCGAACTAGAGATGCACTTCGTCGTAGCTTCCTTGTAGAACTTATTGAGAGCTATGAGGTATGTACATACCTTGTGATTGATTGAAATGATTAAGGACATTGATGATTTACAGCATGAAATGTCAGTTATACTGCTGATTTTTTCCTCATCTAAACTGTGCATCTAGTGTATAGCTAGTGTGCCTGTACTAAGTTTTATCTGTAATATTAGAGAAATTATAATGTTGTTTCAGGTTATCAGCTGCTATAAAATTAGACACCTCATCTATAGCTTGAGTTTTACGCCTTCGGTTTGCTGGCTTGGCGTGATTCATTTGTGTCAACTGAAATGTGTTTCTGATTATAGATGTGTATGCTTTGAAGGATTTAATGTTAGAATGAATTGCATCATTGCAAGCTTTTAACCCCAACTGTCTTCCTTTAATGTAATTGATGAATGTCATGATTGCTTGTTAAACAGCTGGATGGTCATGGTGACAAATGTTGCGTCTCTTATCTCCTATTGTAATGCTGTTTATGTGTAGTCTTTTTCTTGTTTCGCTTCTTTCTTGAAGCTATCATGTCATTATTTTATATCTTGATGTCGCTGGTAGATGATTGATGCTTGTATGTCTCCTTAGCTGGTACAAGTCTTCTTTGTTGTTTAAAGCCAGATATCAACTTGTCATTTTCAGGCATGCATCCGGGTTTTCATTCAAGATGGTGGAGATGAAGTTCTATCATTACGGGTCCAAGATCCCTTTCATAGATTGTTGCTGCATGGCGTCTGTGAGGTAACCTTCATCATTTATTATGGGAAATTAAAGCCATCTGTTTTCCAATTCGCTGAAGGAGTCCAAATGGTTTGCTTGCCTTATTGTTAATTGACACCAGATATGATTTGTATGGAAAACACATGGCATGCTTCACTTTTATATGTTTTCAATGCTTCCTGATGATTTTTACAGTTCTACAACTTGGCCTCAGTAACTAGTCAGGATTGAATTCTATTTGTACAGTTCTACAACCTGGCCTCAGTGACCGAGACGGAGTCAAAGGATGCAGAATCATTTAAGACGACAAAAATAAAGAAGAAGAAAATGGCTGTAGTTGAGCTCCCGAATATCACTCTTTCCAATTTTTTGAGAATGTCCAAGGAAGGTGTATGGTAGCTCCAATGGGATGGATCTCCAATGGGATGGATCTCCAATTGATGTATGTAAATAAAGTTGGGATCCATGATGAAGCCTGACTTATGGATGCAATATTTTATTATGATGGGTCAGCCTGTTCATTTTGTATCATTGATAACATTTTAGGTTATATTTGTTGGCACAAATGTCAGTAAATCAAGGCTATTTAGCAAATCAGTTGGATATTTGGTTACTTCTGCACGTTGCTGATATCAAAATCCATAGCCCATGAATTATGGGTAGGTTTTCTATATAGGAAAGTAAGGTCTATCTGTGTTTATTAAAAACCCTTAAATCATGATCATTTGATGGTGTATCATCTCTTAAAAGAAAAGGAAAAAGAACATTTTCGGAGGCCAAATTAGATTGAAGCATGTTAATAACACATCCATATGCATACACGAGTATTATATTATTAAAAAATGAAAAAATATAAAATATTAATTATTGCAATGTGTTCAATAGTTTTTCCAGTTATTAATTCTCATAAATTGGAAAATATATTTAGTTTAGAAAAATAGGTGAATTCTTTAAATTTGATTTCTTATTTAATATGAGTTTAAAATGAAATTATAGGAGTTATCATTTAGTATAAAAAACATGATTTAATTTTTTTTAAAAAAATTTCAGATGACCTTTAATTTTAATATTTAGATGAAAAATATTGAAATAGCCTAGTTTTGCGGCTTAATCTATTAAATCCCCGATGCAGGCAATATACTTCTTTGGTTGATGAATTTTATTTTTTTAAAAAATATTTTTTTGCATAATTATATGATAATAAAAGTAGATAACTATAAAATTAAGTATAAAGTTTATAAAAAAATAAATTGAAATAATTTAGGAAGACAAATTGAAAATCAAGCAAACATTAAAAGATAAAATAAAAAAATGAAAATGAAAAAAAAACAAATAAGGAAAAGAAAACCCACCTACTTCACTATTATACCGTGAAAAAGGTTAATAAGGAAAAGAAAACCCACCTACTTCACTATTATACCGTGAAAAAGGTGTGTGTAACCCCAAGTCTTTAAAGTACAGCTATGAGACCCGCGCTTCGTTGCGGGTCAAATATTTTTATTTTCATAAAAAATTATCTACGCAGGTTTTTTTAACGCATTTTGATAGTTCAAAAAATATAATAAATCAAAAATTTTATGCACACATGTAATTAAATAAATTAAGAATTATATGCATTAATAAATCAATAAAAAATCATTAATGACACCTAAAAAAAACTTGAAAAATTGAGAGATAAATATAGGTCAAGATATTGAATATTGAAAAATAGAACATTAAATTGATTGTATAAAGTAAAAGGAAAAAAAAATGAATAACATGTAAGACTACAAATATTAAGAATGTCATCTAAAAATAAATATTTTTTATTATAAAAACATAGTTTATCTATATAAAAGATAAAAACAAAACCATAAATGAACTAGAAAAACCACTCCAAAAATTAAACACATAAAAAAAATTCAATATTTTTTGAAAAAGGCCACCAAACAAAATAAAAGAGAGAAGATTTTGCCTATTTTTTCGGTTTTTAGTCTTTTAACTGGTCACGTCACTTTATTTTTTTTCAATTGTATTATTTAAAGTTATATTTTCATGGAAACTGTAGTTATCAAACCCGGCCTGAGGGTTGACCAGGCTAAGGGGCTGGGTCCTGGGTTACACGGGTTAACTCAGGTCAACCTGGAAAAATTGAAAAAAAAGTATTTCAGGATCTTCCAGGAGCAGACCTTTTTCAGGACTAGAACACCTTATGGGTGGAACAGTTAGGTGATTTTCACCCCATTCTAGCGTAACGTTAGTTTTTGAAGTGAATTTATTACGAAGGATCTATTATTGTGCTATATGGAATGCTAAACTGCACGAATGATTGTATGAGTATTATGAAGGATCTACCATTGCATTATACTGAATGTTAATTGTTATGAATTGTTGTATGAGTATTACGAAGTATCTATCGTTATATTATATTGAAGGTTATTTGTCACGAGTGTTTATATAAGTATTGTGAAGGATCTATTATTGTGCTATACATAGTGCTGAATTGTTATGAATTTTTGTATGAGTATTACGAGGGATTTATTGTTGTATTGTATTGAACATTAACTGTCATGAATGGTTGGATGAGTAATACGAAGGGTCTACTTTTGTGTTATACTGAATGCTAAACTGTTACGGAATGTTTGTTTGAATACTACAAAGGATCTATTGTTGTGTATACCGAATGCTAAGCTACTACGGAACGTCTGTACGAGTATTACGAAGGGTCTACTATTATGTTATAGTGAATGTCAAACTATTATGAATCGTTTGAACGAGCATTACAAAGGATATATTATCATGTTTGATTAGTACTTAAAACTGTATTTTTATCAAGGTTTTATATCATCATTTTGCACTTGAAGTATCAATAACTCCTTAACTAAAACATGTTTTATAATAACATATCTAATAATATAAGATATCTTTAATTTATGGTAAATGTTCATCTTAAATGCAGGCCTATCACATAAATGAAAGAATTGATTGATGAGTTGAAGTACTGAAATTGAAAGGACAAAGAGATGGCCAAACTTAGAAAAGAGATGTTGGTGTAGTCCAAACTGGAACATTGTTCGGTAATCGGGTCAATATCCGAAGCTGTAGATCTCGAATTGTCACCAAGTCAAGATGTGGCCACCCATTCATCAATTAATCAACAAATCAATAGTTCCAAATTTTGGCCTATAAAAGGAGGCATTTGCCATGTATTTAGGCATCTTGGTTTTCAAATCAAGATCATGCTCTTGCTCTCTCTTTATATTTTGTAATGCTTAAGTTTTGCTTATATTAATTTCTTGCTTATGCTTTTCATTTCCTTTCCTTGTTTATTTATGTTTCTTTCTTTCATTATGTTTAGCTAAGTTAATTATGTCAAGGTGAAAAGGGTACACTAATGGTGTAAGAATAAGTATAATATAAACTTAACATGGACCTTAATGTTGGATACTAACATGCTTTATATTTGTTATCTTGTTCACTTTTAATACTTTGCTTGTTAAATGGTTAATCTAGATTTATGTTGTATAACACTTGGTATAACAAATACTTGGCTCTTTCATAGCCCATACTGTATGATATAACCGACACCTGAGCTATGAAAGGAACTTGATTTGTTGTTAACATAAGTTATAATCATGAATGCCTGACAACATTTACAAGTATTAGCATTATTCGAATAA
>Ga0325411_1001853_pt1 | contig 23694 bp, 8 predicted proteins | sample PopdelMetagenome_13_FD_206181 | JGI IMG/M metagenome (GOLD analysis project Ga0325411, IMG submission 206181) | Populus deltoides microbial communities from Bellville, Georgia, United States - Xylem-PdIQD-R4 | ecosystem: Host-associated > Plants > Phyllosphere > Stem > Wood/Secondary xylem... | reverse complement strand
ACGTGAGACCTCGGACATCTTTTACATATTTTAGTAGATAGCAGTTTGAACAGCAACGGCGACTAATGGTGGTTTTGGCACAATCATTCGACCAAGCTTCAAGGATATATATATATATATATATATAGAGAGAGAGAGAGAGAGAGAGAGAGAGAGAGAGAGAGAGACTCACACACACTAGCTCCGTCAGCAGTCTGATCATCGCTTGGAATGCTTTAAAATAAAAGAAGAAAAATATCATCCTGACCTCAGTTAATACATTCTGTCAAGTGCATACTCCAGATTAGACAACACGACCTCTTTACGCGGGCATTGTAAGTATTTTACGTGTTCCTTGGACAAGGATTCCGGAAGGGCAACGTTGTCTTATTTCTAGAGATTTAAGATAAAATTAATTGGTTTGTGATGAATTTTAAATCAAGTAATGTATTGTGAACAAGAATTGAGGTTTGTTCTGGACAGGATACTTTGCCTTGCATTTCAAGCTCGCAAGTGTAGGAGTTGCTGCGTGCATGCGTATAGCTGTTTAATTTATTAACAGTATTATTTTTTTGTTGGAAATTTATTATAATTAAATAAATTATGAATAAATAAGAAATTAATTTCATAAAACTCTTTGTTTTTTATATTTTTTTATTGATTTATAATAACTAATTAAATGCTGATAATGATGAAGGTTAATTCTTCCATTTTTATTTTTTTAAATTTACTATATATTAAAAAGGTGAAAGAATAATTTATAACTCGAAATTTTCAGATTTTACATTTTTTTTCCAGCCTCATTTTTAGTATCTTCTTCTTCTTCTTTTATGCTGATTTTACTCCTATAATTATAGCTTAGGCTTATCTTAATACTTGAGTTATATAATATTTATTCAATATTTATTTCTATTTTAACTCCATTTTATCTCTGGAAGTTTATCCAAGACACGAATTTAGGGACACATGACAGAACATATTTCAAGGAACATGAGATATCCAATATCTCCTAGTTTAAAGGTGGGCAGCCCATGGATTCCTAGATACTTGCGATGCTTCGATGGCTTATCATCTCAAACAGCTCTAGGCCCGATAAGCGCGGTTTGAATTACAACGTGTGTCTTCGTATTTGGACCATAACATAAATGGAGGTGGGCTTATCTTTCATGGTCTCTTTTTACCTTTGGATTTCATGTTAGATGTTTTTTAGGAAGTTGTAGACACTAAAGTGGCCCATTGCCTCTATCAATTCCATAACTATTAAATTTGACCCGACCCAGCATCAGCATCTCAAGGAGGTGTTTGTCATAACTTCGGGTTCTGTTTTCAGGTGTTCTTGGCTTATAAAAAATATATTGAATTGATATATTTTTAATGATTTTAATGTATTAATATTAAAATTTATAAAAACATTCACTTTAATACAATTTTTAATAAAAAAATATTTTAAAAAATACCATGCACCACAATTTTAAACACCCTATGAATTAAGAATTCTGGAATTCAAAACTCAACTCATGTATAGTTTTTAGTTAAACCAGATAAGACAGTAATCCGGTAAAACTCAGTTGACACGATTATATTTTTAGCAATCTAGTTAATTCAATCAGATAAAACAGTAGTTTAAAAAAAATATTATTTTAATTAAAAAATAATAAGTTAGATTGACATGTCAGCTTACATGTTGATTCAATGATTCAATAATATTTTTGGAGTAACATCCTAAATCAGTTCCGATAACTATGATCGGTTTAGTATAAGAAATTCGTAAAAAAAAAAAAGGTCTCATTAGTTTCTTGATTGGAATTTCTACCAAGGTGCACGTTCGATCTGCCATTCATCACTTCCTGGGCCTTATGTACACTATAGACTCCATTCTCATTTCCATTGGCTTGGATCAGCCATTTTAGCAATCTACTGGCCTTATCTGTCACTCCAAGACCAAAAAAACAAACCTCGAGACATTACCGTAGCCTTGTAAGGTTACTCGTCCTCGGAGGAAAATATGATTTTTCAATATCAGTTCTGTCAATGAAAACTAGTTCAATAAATTACTTGATGTTTTGGTGCGCATTGAGACTGTGCGTTAAATGAAAGGGACAAGAATCAATCTGGGTGAAGCTTCGGACATGAGCACGTATTGGAGTGAGTTTTAAACTTTTTTTTTTAATTTTAAAATAATTTATTTTTAGCATTTTTGAATTTTTTTTGATGAACTAATATTAAAAATAAAATTTAAAAAATACAAAAATATTATTTTAAAAAAACATTCATTTAATTACATAGATTTATTCATGATATTGCTAGTTTTTTTTTTTTCCTTTTCATCTCACTATAAAGGAATTTGTATTGACTAGAACATGAAAGACCTAAAATAAACATTGCTAAATGATCTAAAAAAAAAAATTGCTAAATATATATTTTTTATTTTTAAAAAATTATTTTCAATACAAGATTTTAAAACTCCAAAATTGTACAAAAACAAATATATATCAATCACCCTACTATTTATTTATTGTCTATTGTTGTGTTACAAGTAGCATATTAAAAGAAAAAACAAGACAAGAAGCTATTTTAATTAAAGGATCTGTTTGTCTGTAGCCAATTACATTTAAAATTACGTTGATCATAAAAATATTATTTTTTATATCCTTTACGTGACCAATCACAATTTAAAACGCAATTTGCTACACTCTAATAACATTGTTGGTGTTTCATTTTTTATTTTATTTTTTATTTGCTGAATAAATGAGCTGTACCGTATTATTACAATGTTGCCTAATAACGCCGAGAGGATGGGACTTGAATTCAGGCTTTATTGTAGTTGATGTGAATAAGGACGGGAATGGCATCTTTGCACCGCCCATCACCCTAGCGGTATGGAGCCGTTGCTTGCAATTCTGATTTTATCACAACAACGGTTAATGAGTTCCTCAACCGTCAACACAGGCTGGATCCCACTAGTTCGAATAGCATGGGGAAAATAGAACAGAATTTTTTTTTTTTTTTAGTAAACCAGCACAGACGAGGAATACATTAAGGGTATTTCCATTTATTTTGCATAACATATTTTATAGAATTTTCTTTACAAGTGTTATTGTATTTTTTTCAAAAAAAATATTTTGTGTTTTTTTCATAAAATATTTTATAATCAAATACTAGAAAGTGTTTTTTAATTTTTTTTTTATGATTCTATTAATATCAAAAAAAAATAATTTATTTTTAAAAAATTCACTTAAAAAAATAATACCCAAAAATAAACTAGCTTCTATCGTATAATCAGGCGAGAGCCTCTTGAACTCTGGCTGCCTCTGCCATGGGAGTGAGCCAGTGAGGTCACAGCATGGAAGCAGGCAACTAGGCAAGCTACAACTGTTTTGGATCTTAAAGAAATTTGCAGATAATGAGCTGTGGACCCGGTGCCTAACCCATGGCTGTAACGTCGTCTAATGAGTTCACGTGGGAGCCTGGTCCATGTACTCCCCTTTCCCCACATTGAATTTCTACAAATTTCTTAAATATCCAATTGCCGAGGAACTAGCTCTCCCCCATGCTACTCTGCTTCACAAGGAAGATTTCGTGCTTAATGAGTTTTTGCGCTGCTTAATATTATTATTGAAGATACTCAGCTAGGGTTTATGGCAGGGAGAATCACAGTTTTTGTTTTGTTTGTGTTTTAGAACACAGAGAATCTGTTTGCATATCCTTCACTTTTCTGCATCTAGTTGGAATCTTTGCCTTGATTGCCTTTGTCGTATCTCATCTGGGGTTAACTGACGCCCGGAGAAGATAAGGAAAGGATAAGATATAGAATAATGGATCCCTTGACATGGTTATGGCCATGGAACTAAAAAAATATAACCTGTCACATTCAATTTGTCTCCATTGATTGAATTCACGAGCTTCTCAACCTGCAAGGATTGGAGAGGGTGGGATGGTGACAAGGACACTCCTCTGACTTTTATACCATTAATTCATAACAGAGCCACCTTTCTTAATATCCAAACGTATTTACTTCTTGATTAGTGATGAATTGTTGTGATAAATTGATAGAGTTGAATCATTATCTACTCCCGGTATGGATGGTGAAGGTTGGAGTGCTTTGATCTAAAAATAATTAGGTTTTTCAATCTTGATTAGAAGAAAGGAAAAAAAAAAACTCATCTATTTTCTACTTTGCTTAATTGCTATCTTTGATAGATTCTCTAATAAATATAGCCAAATAAAAGCTTTTTTAATTATAAAAATAAAGGCTAATTACTTACAATTATACAAATAACTCTATATAAATTGATGAAGTGGTGGGAAACCTCGAATAAATTGGGTTTTTTTTTTATGATTGTGATATTGGGCCAATGATTAACTTGTAAAACAAGTATTTTATCGGGATAGGAAACCTTCAATATTTAAGTTAATAAATATAGAAAAAATATACATAAAAGAGAGTATTTAATTGGAGCAGTAACGTACGATATGTAAAAGTCTCTTTTCTTACCTCATGACATGTTTATTTATAGATTTTTAGAGGCTACATCCGGTGGTGGAGAGAAAAAAATAAAGTGTTGGTTATTGGATAATAAAGGCAGAGTGGTATGCTCCAGGGAGAGGAGAGCATTATGGGATTTATACAAATATTTTGAGATTTGTGCCTAACAAATAAACTAGAAACATTTAGATAGAAAAAAAAAAAAAAAACAAATTGAGAGAGAGAGAACTGAAGGGACCGAGGTCGGGGCCAGGCAGCTTGGCAGCAAGCACGCCTGGTAACATACTTTTTTATTTTTTATTTTTATTTTTTGAGTGCCCCATCACATACAAAATCTGGGATTGTTGAATATATTTTGAAAACAACATATCAGCCGTACATTAATGATGCCTTTTCTCTTAAAATTGCATTAAAGGAAATGTTCAGCTCTCGAGACAGTTCTTAATCGTAGGTGGGTAGCATCAGTAGTTTTATAAAAGTATTTTATTTTTATTTTTTTAAAACAATATAAAAATATTTTATTTTTTTATACAAGTATTTTCCAACCCTGAAAATATTCGAGATTTAAATAAAAATTTGTATTTTTCATATAATAAGATACTGTTCGAGACACAGTGGTTTGAGAAATTTTCACATGATGGGAAAAGAAATTTCATCCTAGATATTAGGAAATTATTGAGTTTTGTATAATATGACTTGGATTTCAGGGTATATAGGTAATTTTTGGAAACACGTTTGAACTTGTGTTTTTAAAAAATTTAAATATTATATTTTTTACTAAAATTTAGTATAATTTATATGTTTTAGATTGTTTTGATGCGCTGATGTTAAAATTAATTTTTAAAAATAAAAAAATATTATTAACATATATTTTAATAAAAAAAATTATTTAAAAAACACTCAGAACTAAACTGTAAAAAATACTCTTAATCACATGACAATTTGTTGCCCAGGATGAATCTCTGCTATTGAAAAATATCGTTCTTTAAAACAAGGCTGGAGCTTTTTGTTGGGAGATTGTTTCCAATTTTTGTGATGTGACTTCCATATATTTTAAGTGTTTCGTAAAGATTCAGCTCTTGAAGGTGCCGAGAAGTCAATCCCAACGTCATTGTTTTTTTACAGTGAATCATGGCTGGTTTTATCAGGTTTTCAGGGCATGATGGGCAACTCGGCGTGTTCATGTTTTTTTTTTAATCATTCTTAAAAAATTAATTTTTTATATATTTTTTTTATTTTACTAGTGTATAAATAAATTTAATATATATATTATTTTAATATATTTTTAAATAAAAAATATTTTTTAAAAAATAAACAACAACCGAATACCAGCTCTTAATCAATTATCAAAACCTGACCAATTGAATACTAAAAAAAGAAATGATATTTGTTTTGATAAAAATGATTTATAAAAATTGATACGGTAATTCAGTTATCGACGTGACAGCTATAATTTTTATCTGCCTTCTGAAAGAAACTGCCCCGGCAATATATTTCTGCTTCCCGATATGGAAGGGGAGTTAATTATCAGAGCGAAGCACGTATTTATAAATAGGTTCGGTATAGAAAAGAGAGATCGTCCGTGACATATCCAGTGACCTGTGCTTGATCATGACAGACAGAGTTTCGGGGACATAAATATGGTATTTTTGTTTTTTGAAAGATGATGTTGATGTTATTTACTTAGAGTTTCGGGAAAATTTTAATGGTTATAAAATTTTAGAAAAAACAATACATTTTGAGCACAATTATGCATCTGAATATTATTTTCGTATACAATTATTTTCCTATACAATCACTAATATATGAAAATATTTATTGTTTAGTCATGAATTAAAATGTACCTTTCATTCAAATCAATTCACCTTTATAAAAGCTATTTCTTTTTAGATTCTCGATATTCGAGATCCCATAAAAAAAATAAAAAAATAAAAGTTGGTATAATAAAACAGTAAAAAAATAAAAAAAATAATGGTCATCATACTTTATCTTTTAGACAACTAATATTATTAAAAAGATATTAACAGAATAACTCTAATTAACCTCAAATTATTAATTAACCATGAAAAAAATCCTTAGAGTACCTTAACTTTGGATTAATCCATATCAAACCCCTAACCAATCACAATCTTATTAATTAATATTTTAAAATATAGTTAAAATTATTTTATCTAAATCTTTTTGATGTGTGAAAAAATTAAAACCATGATGTGTTTTCTATGATTTATTATTTATTTCTTTTTTTATTAATTTTACAAATCTTACCAAATTGGTAGAATGATTTGACTTGGAATCCTTTTTTCTTTTTCTTTTTCTTTTTTATTTATCCAAGAGAAATTTATTTTCCCTTCCTGCACTCCCAAAACTTTTTTCGAAGCAATGATGAATGTGTTCAATGAAAAATACCATCATATCCATTCAAGGGATGCTACTTTATCCATTAAAGATTAAAACCAGCTTTTCATTAGGAATTCATATACTAAAAAATTGATACCTCCTTTAGTATATAGTACAATATAATATCCTCACCGTTGATTTTTCATTAAAAAAAATTGTTGATTTTTGCACTTATAAATTAATTTACGTGAGATATATATTGGAGCATCTTCAATGCAGAAAGCTAAATTGAGAAGTTAAATTGATAAAATAATTTTTTGAATAATATAAATATAGCTTTTTTAATTATGTACATTCCAATGGTAAAAAAGTATTTAGAAAAGTTATTTATATTTTAATATATTTCATATTAAATTTATTTTTATATAATTATATAACTAATTTAGATATTTTATATATAATATAATTATGATGTTATTAATTATATAATTAATATGAGTAATTTATAAAAATAATATAAAATTTAATGAAATAATATGAAAGTTAAAAGATATAATTTAAAATTAAACTTAAAATTTATTTATATGAATATTTTTAATTTTCAGTTTTATATGTTACTGTTAAAAATTTAATTTTTTAAAAGTAAATTCAAATTCAAACTTTGAAAAAACCATCAATATTTTAAAATTTGATTTTCAATTTTTTTAAAAAAAATTCATGCTTTGAAAAAATGACCGCCACAATTTTAAATTTTAAATTTTAAAATTTCAAATTTTGAAAAAATGACCGCCACAATTTTAAATTTTAAATTTTAAAATTTCAAATTTTGAAAAAATGACCGCCACCATTTTAAATTTTAAAATTTCAAATTTTGAAAAAATTACCGCCAACGTTCTAATATTTCAAAATTTTAAAAAATAATCCATCTATAAATATTCTCATATACCTTAACATTTTTTCTCATCATTCCATTGTTTTCTCTCCAATCAAAAATATATTTCATTAAAATTCATCATGAATCATTCTAATTTTAATTTTTATGATGCTTTTGATTTTGATGATGACACTCCTGTGTTTGCTTTTCAAGTTGCTGCTGCTGTGGTTGCTGAAGAAGAATCGAATAATCAAGGGCGGAGAACAGGGTATCGTGGCTCTATTCTTGGCCACAATATTGTCAATCGTAATAGAAAGGAAGGTGAGTTGAGGTTATATAATGATTATTTTGCTGAAAATCCTAAATTCACTGAAACTCAATTTCGAAGAAGATTTAGGATGAGTCGTCGTCTTTTTCTTCGGATTGCAAATGCAGTGGAAGCTCATAATCCATATTTCAAACAAAGGACAGATGCTCTCGGTGTTCTTGGTTTATCTTGTCTTCAAAAGGTAACTGCAGCTCACAGAATACTTGCATATGGTATTCCTGCAGATCTTACTGATGAATATCTTCAAATTAGAGAAAGCACTGCGATAGAAAGTCTTAGAGCTTTCGTCAAAGTAATCGTAGAAGTTTTTGGTGATTGGTATCTAAAGGCACCAAACGAGGCCGATGTTTGTCGATTATTATCAATTGGAGAGCAGCGTGGATTTCCAGGGATGTTAGGGAGCATTGATTGTATGCATTGGAAATGGGAGAAATGCCCAATTGCATGGCATAGGATGTATACTGGTCATTGTCGTGAACCAACTATAATTCTAGAGGCGGTGGCTTCACAAGATCTTTGGATATGACATGCCTTTTTTGGAATGCCTGAATCATTAAATGATATTAATGCCTTATTGTTGTTAAGTGTTAGAAGAACTTCAAAAAAGTATTATGAATTAATACCACTTTTATAACAATATATTTAAAATAACCAATAAATTTCTAAATACTTAATTAAAAATACATTACATTAAACAATAAATAAATCTAGTTAATTAAAAATACATTACATTAAACAATAAATAAATCTAGTTAATTAATAATTAAAACCCCTCTTTTGCATAATTTCTAACTTTCTATTTTGAAAATACGCTGCAGAAATTGGATCCAAATTAGAAATATCCATTTTCATAATTTGTTCTTCTTTCTCAATCCTGTCCAATTCTTGTTTCTCTTGACTTTGTTGAATCATCATAGCTTGTTGCTCTAACATAATTTTTCTGTCTTGTTTCTTTTGATCCTCAATTTCAACTAGAGTATCCCTGAATTGTTGTAAGATATTTGTTACAGTTGTCTCCCCAACTTTATCTTTTCCTTGTTTACGTTTAAGTCGTTCCTTTGCAGCCTTCTGACCAATTGGTCTATCTTGATAAATCAATGGTTCACTGTCTTCTCCTAAATTAACAGAATCAGGGGTAGATGGAGCTGATGAAGTCGAACTTGCATTGACATGACTTTTTTGTTTCTTGTTTGACCTTTGATGTTGACTTGCACGCTCAAATTGCCATTTGGGTTCTTTTCTTAGGATAACCCAACAATGTTCTAGTTGAAATCGTTTGCCAACGCAAGAAGCATACATTTGTCGAGCATCATTAATCTAGTAAGTAAAAAATTAGAGAAATTAAATAATGTTAAAATATATGTTAAACAATTTAACATGAAAACGAATATTAAAATTACCCTTGATTCTTCGGTCATTCCACTTTGCTGACGATTTTCAATTTGAGTAACAAATCCAACAAATTTACCGACTTCTCTATTTATTTCTTGCCATCTATTTGAGATGCTTATTTGGGAACGATTATTCAAGTTTCCTCCATTCCTACAAAGTAAGCATGTACTCGAGCCCATAACTGTTTTGTTTGTTGTTCAATACCTGTAATTGGATCTTTGCTTGTATTTAGTCATGCAGGGACAAGTAAACAATCTTCCTCTGGTGAGAAGTTTTTACTTCTTTGTGATTTTTTTTTCTTGTATGGACATTTAAATTCGAGTATGTTAAGTCATCAATTAATTGATTAGAATCACTTGGTTGAGAGAGAATATCTTCTTACTCACTCATAAGAAAGTTGGTGAAAAAACTTGGAAAATTTGAATCCATCTACATTAAAAAAAACCTTAAGTTAAAACCTTATAAGAGAGTGTAAAAGAAGCGCACATTCAATGTCTAGCAATTTTGTAGTTTACATACATGTGAATTAATAACAAGTATTGCATCCTACTTATTCTAACATTATAATTTGACTATTTTTTGGAACTAAGAGATGATTGATATACTGGTTTAATTGCATTTTCAACAAGACAAAATATAATTAACCTCAAATTAAAACAAATAATCAAAAATAAATTTTAAATATGTCACTCTATATTTTTATCAATATCAGCTACCATTATTACTTCCTCTTAATTTTATCAAAGATAACAACATAAATAAATTTTTTTTCCTTAACCCATATCAAAAACATAAAATAACAAAGAAATAAAAATTATCACAAATATCAAATTAACAACAAAAGATCTACAAAATCAAGAGATATTAAAGAGTAAATATAAAAAGCTTTTAAATAAACATAACTTTTAATTTCAGCTAATTAACAAAACCGATATTATTAATTAACTAGAGAATAATTGATTTTTATTTTTTAAAAAATTTGAGAGAAGAGTGAGACACAATACAAGATTTAAAAAAAAAAGTTTATTTCCTTGCTTTTAAAGAAAAAACAAACATTATTGACCAATAACTATAAAAATAACCGTTGGCAACGTTAATTCAATTTTAGCTATTCTATAAAAATCTGTAGAAATAGCTCTTTCCAAATTAAAAAGCTATTTTGTTTTTTTTGTTGCCTGCTCCGTTAAAATGACAAAATAAAAAAATAAAAAATAAAAAATAAAAAGACATGTTTTTAAATTTACGTCTTCATTTATATCTCCGGTTTGGAGATACTCTTAGACTCATAAACTAAACAACCAATATCTATAATAACGTGGTCAAATAAAAAATTAATATTAAAAAATATGAATATATTCAAACCATATTATTTTATTCAAATTTTTATAGTAGTAGTTGTTTTTCTAAAAATTCTACCAAACTGTTATAATGATTTGACTGGAATCTTTTTTTTTTTTTCATTTATGAAAGAGAAATTTATTTTCCCTTCTTGTACTCCCACCAAGGAAACTTCCACCGCCAATCTCCTTGGTCGTGTCCAAATTCAAATGAATCACAAACCAGGTGTCTTGGATCTATTTGGAAATCTAATTAGAACCTGTTTTTTTTTTTTTTTTCACCTTGGTTCGTAAACAAGTACACATGCTTCGTGGAGTAATGCTGTCCGTAAGAGAAATTAGAAAGGTCTTCAACTGGAAAATTTCTGGTTCTTTCCTCTCGTGAGTTCATGGCCAAATAAATTGGGTCTGCAAAACACTCAATCAACATGAAAATATCTCAACAATTGTAAAAATCTCTTGTTTTAATCAAAGGTTGCTGTCGCTTGTCAGTGTAACTTTATCTTTTTCGTCCTTTGTCAATTAAAACCATTATTAAGATTCAAGGAATCTATGGACTTGGCCCGTTCACCGTTTTTCTAATCTCAAAAGCCTTGGATGCACATCAGCTAACGCCTTGTTTGGGAGACACGGAACTTGTGCGGATTGAAAGCATAATTATTAAATAAATTTGGGCTCACATGTCGGTTTCTATAATGACCCGTCTACCCAACACTTGTTCTTGGTTATGTTTTTATTTTAAACCGTTTTGAAAATTAAGACGTGATTTGATTAACCTAATATAAGTAAGATTAGATAAGATAAACTCCATTAATGTTTTCATCCAAAATAATATTGTTTTATAATCCAGTTTGATCCGACGATCCACGGACTAATCTAATAATAGTCGAGGCACCATCCTGGTTAAGCAACTATAATTACTATTTTACCTGTTTGGTTAGAAAAATATGTAAATGTCTTTATATCTTCTCAAATTCAATGTTTTCGGCAGCCAAGAGGAATACGGGAAGTAAGCCAGAGACATCTATTTACCACATGCTTTAATTATAGTTTTTTTTTTCTCTCTCAAAGAATTTCACAGATAAATAAAAGAAAAAAGAAACAAATCTGTCTCGAAAAACAAAATCACTCGGACCCTTAAGAGTTAAGACTTTGTTTACTTCGTTAATTAATGTCCTCGGCGCAGCAACCTTCATCTCTCTCCCTCTCTCTCGATCTTCGAAGTTGAATTCACTCGATTAGAAATTGCTTAGTAATCCATATGAAAATATTATTAGGGCCAAGCACATGGTCCAAATACCAGAATAATTAATCAATGCATATGCTTTTGTTTTTTTAAATCGGCTTGCTTTGATCCACAGGATCGTTTTAGATTTTCAATCCAGCACGTAAACACCATCTCCCTTCTACAGTCGCAGTTTTCTAGGACTGTCGTGTGTCGTGAAGATTAGCTTTCACGTTTTCTGTAATTTTTTCACCGACGACTTTGTAAATGAATTAAAAAAGGGCTCGAATTAAACAAAAGAACAAGAAAAGTAGCACGTCACCACTTGCAAGATATAGCATATTTGAGCCCTGCGATCCTAATCTTGTTTCGACCTGATCCCCATGGTTTTTTACCTAATGTTATTTTCCTAGTTCCAGGACAAGTGATTACATAGTTCTTGAATTCCAACCAAGAACTTAGTTGGTTGAGCGGCTTGGTGCCAAGAAAAGTGATTACATAGTTGGAATTTACAAAATAGATTGACACTAGATTTTTTCTTTGATTTGACACTAAAAAATTTGATTTTTAGAGCTGTATGGTATCGAGTTTCAACTTCTTTTTTTATAATTTTTTTTTGAAATTCAATACAAAATGAGGTTTTAATTGGTCAAATGAGGTGATAATATATATATATATATATATATGTATTATTTGGGCTAGTTTAAAAGGGATGTTGATACTTGATTGTAATAATTAAAACCTTAGAAAAAAGATTGGATCTATCCTAAATCTAAGGAGATAAATTGAAATTAAACCCAAAATTTTTACGAGGAAGCTGACAAAAGTACCAAATGATAGAGAAACAAGGAGTTGATGGATAATATTAGGATAAAAAAAATAAAAGTGTCAAAATTTAGATTAGATAAAAAGCGAGGACCAAATACAAACTATGACTCCGAAGGGTAGCGAAGCAATTGTGTTCTGTGAAAGGGAAAGGGGTTGTAATTATTGATGCAATGGAGGAATCAATTAAAACTTTCAGTGGTGTCCCACAGAAAGACAAAAAGAGGGGTCTCAGTCTCCCACCAGCCCAAGGCACCCACACAAAAGTCAGATGACGTGGTCACTCCTAATTCGCACACTGTATCAACCACTCTCAACACCATAAAAAAAAAAAAAACAATACATTTTACCTTTTAACCGCTTCATGCTAACTGTAACCTGGACTATCAAGTTAGGGTAAGTTGGGAGCGCATGGTGTGTCTGAAACTAGGTTGTGCATCCACCTTAATTTAAAAAATATTTGACTAATCAAGATGTATTATAATTTTATATGCTTAATTTATTATTTTTGAAATCTTAATTAATAATAAAAAATAATTTGTAATTATTCTTAAACCTTACCTCTTCAAATCATCATAACAGCAAAACTACTAAAATATAAACACACTTAATTCGTAAATCATCATATTAATCCATAAATCATTAAATCAGTTTATAGGTATTGATTCAGTTGGGTTTGGGAAGAACAATTGAATTACTAAAAAAACCAATATGAAATAATAAAACTTTAATAAATTAATATCTTATTTGATTAAAAAAAAAACCATTATGGAATGAAGTTCTGAATTCTAAAATTTTCAAGTCAAGATGTCCATTCGAATAAGGTTTAGTAACGTTTGGGAACGTGGTTAAGGTTGTGTTTTTAAAAAATTTAATTTTTTTTTTAAAATTTAATATAGTTTGTATGTTTTGGATTGTTTTGATGTGCTGATATTAAAAATAATTTTTAAAAAATGAAAAAATATCATTAAAATGTATTTTAACACAAAAAATTATTTAAAAAACACTCGTAACCACACTGGAAAACAAGATGTTAATAGCTATGATTCTAACCATTACGGCTTGGCCAGTTTACCCAGCAAAAATCCGCGCGTGAAAATGAGTCCCCATTACAACAACTCCGATATTCACGGTGTTGGACTCTCGTTCAGGTTCCTGACCAATCAACTCTCATCCGCATGGACAGTAGCTTTTCTGTTCTCACTTGTCATCTACCAAAATTTTCATTTTCCAGTTTTCCAATATTAAATTACCATACCACCTCAAGGCTTAATTATTTTCCCCTTAAATTTAATCCCTCACGTTGTTGTATCTAACCCTAATATCTCATCCATTTTTTCTTTATAAGCATACCATCCCCACCCTTCCATTTTCACATCCTGTCTTCCTCTCCAATCCTTTCTCAAAAGGGAAAAAAAAGGAGAGAAAAATAATCAGAGATGGGGTTGTTTAGATCATCAACGCTCATGTTGATGCTATTGTTTCTAGTCTTTGCTTTATCATCAGCCTTCGACATGTCAATCATATCCTATCACCAAACTCATGCTACCAAATCAAGCTGGAGAACTGATGATGAGGTTATGGCCATGTACGAGGAGTGGCTTGTAAAGCATGGAAAGAACTACAACGCTCTAGGAGAGAAAGAAAAGAGATTTGAGATTTTTAAGGATAATCTTATGTTTATTGATCAGCATAATTCAGAGAACCGGACCTACACAGTCGGGTTGAACCGATTTGCTGATCTGACCAACGAGGAGTTCCGGTCCATGTACTTGGGTACTCGAACTGGTCATAAGAAGAGGTTGCCTAAGACAAGTGATCGTTATGCTCCGCGTGTTGGAGACTCTTTGCCGGATTCCGTTGACTGGAGGAAGGAAGGTGCCGTAGCTGAGGTCAAAGATCAGGGAGGCTGTGGTAAGTTTCTTTTAACTACCAGGATTGCTCTTTGCTAATATATTTATTTTTATTAAAAATATAAATCTATTCTCAGTGAAGCAAATATTTAGACCTGCTCCCTTTTAATTCTTATTAAAGATTTTATAGGCCGATCCGAAATTACAGTAAATCATAAAAGAAAAGGAAGAGTAAAGTTCAAACTAGAGGGTTAAAATTTTTTGTCAAACTTTTTCTGCCATCGAATCAATTTTATTTGGTAGGTATTTGTTTTTGATTTCCTTGGAATTATCTAATCGTGTTCCAAATATTTTGATTAACCTTTGATTTGTCTTTGTTGGTCAACGAATTTTTTTCTCTATGATAGCATTTAAGATGAGATCGAGGGGGGAAAAATTCACTTACACACATCACACAATATATGTATATATATATATATATATATATCTCGATCCGGATGTGGATGATTAAAAAACTAAACGTGATCGTCAAAGTTACTACTGTTTTAATATATATTGGTTTGAGGGATCGCTAGACACTTTTGCCTATAGATTTGATGCAGTACTTAGGAAATTGGTTCCTCGTGTGTGGAGTTTTCTTCATGTTTTTCTACGACTGTAATATCGCTTTACCCGATAAATTATTCAGTATACCAGGAACTGTATTTCTTCATCTCAGCCGTGTCTTGAATTTAGTTTCGGTTTCGTCATGTGCGAGAAGGCTACAAACTAATAGTCATGATTGCGGCTGGTATAGATAATTTTTGGATCCACTGATTCCAGCACAAGGGCAAACTGCTAGCCAATGTTGAATGATACATTTTACTCGTTGATTAATCCAGAAAAGCAAAATAGGAGCGCGATTATAGGCAAAGAATCCAATTTTTTTATTTGATTAAAGATTTGTGTATTGATATGTTAGTAAATGAGCTTGCCGGCATCAAACTGAGTCTTGAAACGTTTTGATTTTATATACACCGTGAAAGGATAAATTACTGAAGTTTCTTTTGATATAAAGGGAGTTGCTGGGCGTTCTCAACGATTGCTGCTGTGGAAGGGATTAACAAGATCGTCACTGGTGATTTGATCGCTTTGTCAGAGCAGGAGTTGGTGGATTGTGATACCAGTTATAATGAAGGGTGCAATGGTGGTCTTATGGATTACGCTTTTGAATTCATCATCAACAATGGTGGCATTGACACTGAAGATGACTATCCCTACCTTGGTCGTGATGGTAGATGTGACACGTACAGGGTGAGCCTTCTTTGGTCTTTAAGATGAAACTGAAACACGAATAAATTAATGCAGATAATGAAATGTTTATTCATTCAAGAAGATGATTCCTAATAGATGTTTGTGCTTGCAGAAAAATGCCAAAGTTGTTTCAATCGATTCTTATGAAGATGTTCCTGAAAATGATGAGACTGCATTGAAAAAGGCAGTGGCAAATCAGCCAGTGAGTGTTGCGATTGAAGGTGGTGGCAGAAATTTCCAGTTATATAATTCGGTAAGAAATTTCTCTCCCTGACATGGTATTATGTACAAGACCTGATGATGGTTTTGATGTCTTAAAGCACAGTAGAACTTTGTTGAAGTGCCAAACATGCAGTTCAATTGAGTAATGGCTACAAGAACCGATCATAATTAATTACATCTTATTTCCTTACCTTCCAGGGTGTATTTACTGGAGAATGTGGGACAAGTCTGGACCATGGTGTTGCTGCCGTGGGTTACGGAACTGAAAAGGGTAAAGATTACTGGATTGTTAGGAACTCATGGGGCAAGAGCTGGGGAGAGAGCGGCTATATCAGAATGGAGAGAAACATTGCAAGTCCAACAGGAAAATGTGGAATTGCAATAGAACCCTCTTACCCTATCAAGAAAGGCCAAAATCCCCCCAATCCTGGTCCATCGCCTCCATCTCCAGTAAAACCTCCTTCCGTGTGTGATAATTACTTTTCCTGCCCTGATAGCAGTACTTGCTGCTGCATCTTTGAGTATGGAAAGTATTGCTTTGCATGGGGATGCTGCCCACTCGAGGGTGCCACCTGCTGTGATGACCATTATAGCTGCTGCCCACATGATTACCCAGTCTGCAACGTTAATGAAGGAACCTGCTTGATTGTAAGACAAACTACACTTAGCTTCTCCAACCATTTTATGTATATCATCATTCATACAAATCTAATTTTATGTTTTTGATTATTTGAACTCCTGAACAGAGCAAGGGCAACCCATTTGGAGTGAAGGCATTGCGACGCACTCCTGCTAAGCCTCACTGGGCTCACGGAACTGAAGGCAAAAACAGCGTTGCTTGAGCATCAGTTCACGCCCAGAAGCAGCAGTCGATAGAATCAAAGAAATGAGAAAAGAATCATAGCTGGTTTTAATGCTTTTCTTCTTGATTTTATTATGCTGCAGACCTTAATTTCTGCATCATTCGACACCCAAAGATGGATGATAATTAAATGATCTTTAAGATGCTGATTGTGTAAATAATTTAATATTTATCTGCATTGCATCTGGAGAATAGACAGCTTGTTATCTGTTTCCAATATATTCTGTAAATGTTGTCATAATCTAGCAATATGACTATGATGAATTTGGTCTGTAATACCATCCGCGGTGCTTGTATATTGTGGTATGCTAAGCATCAATGGCATTTATCATTTTCTCTGCACTTCTTGTGTCTGTGCCATTCATATTTAAAAGTTCAATTATTTCCCTAGATGAATCAACAATCACAGTTCCTTGTTATATCGATGAGGCACAAATTTGAATATGATCAGTATTTGATTTCGATTTTTCTCATGCAATTGTAAGGAAAGGATAGAATCCTATTCCAACACAGAAGGAAAGCATTTTCTGAAATTATGGGGTATAACAGAATATAGACCAGCATAATAAGCCTATTAATCAAAACATGGCCCGTCCCATGATTTGAAATTATGATATCTAAAGGTTATCTTTGATAATGATCTTGTAAAATGATTTTGAAGTTGTTTTTTTTTTATTAAAAATATTTCAAGTATGCTTACATGGAAATAACTTTTGATTTTAACCGAAAATTTGTTACAAAATTGAATCAATTTTTTTATTTAATTTTAAAAATTAGATGTTTCAACTTTTAATTTATGGATTTTAACTTGTACTCTGTTCATTCTTAAAAAAAATGTTTTGAGCTATTTTTATTAATATATTTTTAATTTATTATCGTAATTTAGTTTTATCATTGTAAATCATCTATGAAGAACATTTTTTGTTTTTATTATTCTGTAAAGGAAAAAATAATCTATACTTACCAATGCCATATTCATGCACTTTAAACATTTATGCTCAATTTTATATACAATCTGTTCTCATAGGCATGTCTTCACGATCTGGGTGTTCATACTTCTAACTAACAGGGCGGATGATATCCATCAACCTTATTTTACGAGCTATTTATTAGAAAACATAATTATTAAAGTCAAGTTTTAATTTAAACTAGTTTGATTAAACTTGGTTTATTCAATTAAATCTAATTTAAATTTGATCAAGTTAAAATCAAACTAATTATTTTGAATTAAAATAATTAACTTGTGTACTAGGTGATTATGAGCTGACCAAAGAACTTAGAAGTGTTTGTTTTTAAAAATAGTTTTTTATTTAAAAATAAATTAAAAAAATTTTAGATTTTTTTTAAAAATTTAAATTGATAAAATCAAAACTATGAAAAAAAAACTAATTTAATATGTTTTTAAATCAAAAATACTTTTAAAAAACACCTAAAAATAAAAATAGAAACCGCATAAAACACCCCCTTAACAAAACTTTTTCCTAGGTTAGTTCCCAGACCAGGAGGAGAAGGCATGGATAATAGCAAACATCAGCATTTAAGAACCTTGATTGCTGAGCATTTTAATTCTCACATGAGAACATTAGTGTTACCTCAATCCAGTTCTAAACTTATGCCACGAAATTTTCCAATCTCCAAAATTCTCGAAGTTCGATCAACTTAAAAGTATGAGAATTGGCGAGTGGTGATTTGTCTTATGAACAACACTTGTTTCTCGTGACAGAAAAATCAGAAACATAAACTAGAAACAACCACTTTTTTTTCTTACCTTCAGAAAATTGTCAGCATTATTCAAATTCCGAGGTTGTTGATCAAGTTCACTTTATTTTCTATTTTTGACCGTTCACAACCGAGCTTAACATGTTGTCTTATCCTAGCAAATGGGACCAGATGAATGTTTCACAACACAAATCACAACTCATTCTCTTAAGACATAATACGAGAGCACATCGACTGAAAAGAAAATCATCAACAAATTGAGGTTGGGACCATCCCTAGTGTCGGGGGTTAGATACCAAATGTATCACAAAACAACTCGATCCTACACTCAATTATCTCTTGTCATTTTTCATCTTTACTTCGATTTTCGGGGACCATTGCATATGCTTGAGTACCACTGCCCAAAAGGATAGGGATAGACCACGATTGCGCAACCCCACAATGCCACCCCATACCTGCCCTTGATGAAGGGGATGCCTCCTCGCAAGTATTAACATCTCTCATTATGTAGGCTGTACTGAGCTTGTATTTCTGCTCCCAAGTGTAGACACCAGACAGGTGTGTTGCGTTCAGCTTCTAAATTCTAATGCACAAATCTACGTGGGCTAAATTTGATTATGACTTCATGCTTGTGATGTAATGTTAGCTTAGGATACAATCAAGAGAGTTTTATTATGCACTAATATTAATTTATCAACAACGCCACGTTTGTGCGTAAGACAATGAAATACAATGATAAGTGCAATTTGGTTCTCCTGATCAGTTGAGACTCGAGGCACTTTCTCCCTCTCTGAGATGTCCAAAACCGACCACCTTGTCCGGTAAGTTTAAACTAGGCTTTATGGAAGTTGGTTTTTCTTCTCGAGCAGCATCTAAATGGCTAGAGGAGACTAGCTGGCCTTCTCTTGTTACTCCAAGATCATCAACCCTGACTCTCTGGCTTATACTACTACGATTATTGTTGTGGTTGTTAAGAAGAGATGTGCCAAGAGCTTCGATGTTACTATAGGAAGGGGTCGCAGAAGGTAACTTCGATAACAAAGCTCCGAGACTGCAAGACATGGTGGGCAGAAGAGGTGGTATTGACCAAATGGGGGGTCCTGGGATTCCATTTTGGGGACTGTTCCAGCCCATGTTGATTGCCTTTATTGGAAAATCATCTAAACTTTCATGAAACAATCTCTTAACTCCTGTTATTTGGCGTTTGTCATCAACTGAGAAGGCTATTTCTTGGTTTTCGATCGTATGGGTGTTGGGTTTGATAATGTATGGATGCTGAATTGGCAGGTATGGTCTTTGTATTGCAAAGATTCCTGGTATGCTCTGGAGATAGCTGAATTTCCTCTGTATACTGATTACCAAATTAAGGTCTTCCACAATCTAGAAGATAAGTAAATTCCTGTTGGTTAATGCACAAATTTAGAAGTCAAGAGAGAAAGAGAGGGGGAGAGAAGTACCTTATCAAAAGAACCCAATTGAATGATACCTTCCCTGACTGAAATGATGGCAATTGTCTGCTAGTCAAGAAAAAGTTGTAATGAGCTTCCATGGATTAACTTTTGGTGATTGGGCTGGCTTCTATTTTCTTTTGCTTAATGAATTGTGATCAAAGTACCAACCTGAATGCCTGAATTGAATTGAAATTCCCATGCTCTTGGCTGCTGTATAAAGGAAAGACACATTAGAAAGTTATGTTAGAAGGTAAAAGCAGTGCAGTATTCTTATCTGCTTTCAGTCTTTTAGAGCAAAATTTGTACTGATCATCTTACAGGTTCAATTGACATATTCCATGAGGAGATTAAGTTCGGATCACTCTCATTTGGGTTTTCTTTGAACACCCATTTGTGACTGTTATCTGCTGCAACTTTCCCCACCAATCTGCAACAAGTTTCCATACAATGTCCTTCATTCACTTGCCTACCATATCGTTACCAACAAAAGTCATAATTTTAGAAATATCAATTCTCACCCTTCCCCGTAGTTATAAACTTCATGAGACATTTTGAAGAAGACATCTGTTCCAAATCTTCCCTTCATGTACCCAGTTCCTGCCCTCTCACATTCATAGATATCGCAAAATCCATCCTCCCAAACTAGGATCCTGAAAAGTCACCAAAAGAAGGGTATTCATCATTAGGCCAAAATTAAGAGAAAAATGAGTAGGGACTTTGGTCATTCTTACCAGTTTCTTTTGTTTCCTTTGGAACGATCAAGAGCAGTGCCTCCATAATCCCACCTGCAAGAAAACAATGTATCCCCTTGGCATTAGGCATGCATGCACTTGGAGAAAAATATTAGCTTTTGAAATTCTTTCTGATAACCAAATTATAATAATTTGGCCCTTTATAGTGAGCAAATAACTTCAATTTCAAGTTTCCTACTTTGGTGGAGGGTAATTCCTAGGCAGTATCCTCCAAAAGACTGCATACACCCATTTGGAAGGATTAGAAGAATCTGTACATGAACACAGGCTCCTCAGCGTGTGCTGTAAGAGACAGTTAAGCATCGGGAGTCCACCTTCCATTGTCACAAGCACAGAAAGATAGATAAAGAAAGCCAGACACGCACAGAGAGAAGAGGGGGGGTGAGCTACCAGTTGACAAGGAGTTCTAGTTTAAGAGTCACGGTTAATAAAAGGGAAAAAAGCAAACAAAAAGCATGACAAATGGCACAAACCAAGCGCCGGAAATAAGAAAACCGAGAGTGAAAAAGCACGCTCCTGCTTAACCCGCTTATATACAGCGCCTCTGTCAGGTATTTAAGGTTTTATTCGAAGTTGTTAGATCCTGATAAAAGTTTTTAATTTTTAAAATAAAAAAATTAAATTAAATTTTGATAAAATCAATTAGATCACGAGTGGAATCAACAAGGTTAATCAGATCTACTTTAATTTGATTTTTAAAAAACGGCCAGAAATCAACTCGATAATTAACCACCAAGCCAAAGCAGGTGGTTGCATTACCAAACTGAAGCTACAAGCTCTACTACTATTAAGGGCATGTCTGCATGCTTTTAAATGAAAGCATGCTTAAGTAGCTGTAAACATGACAGAACCTTCTCCATTTTGTTTGTTTGTTCAAGGAAACATGATGGGACTGTCCTTAGTGTCCTTTTGCATCTCGTTTTCTCTTAATTACAAGCAATTTCTTGTTTTCTTTTCCCTTGTTTGCTGGCTTATTTTATTTCACAGCAACTCAGCTCAACTGATGTAAACTGCAACAAAAATATGTTGTTAGTGTCGTTGGTAATAAAAGTAAAAGAAAGAACATCTATCCTGTAATAAATAAACACTCTAAAGAGCATGTATTTAAAACTCGGACTTGACTGATCAGTAAAAAATCTAAATTTACCGGTCAAAACTTAGTCGTTAATTTATTAATTTTTCTATTAAAATAATATTATTTAATTTTTTTAAAAAAAATTAAAGGTTCAAGATGGTTTTTTTAACTCATGACTTGTGTGTTATCGAACATCAACTTCTAGATTACATTTTAAAACTATAAAAGTATATAGTTGATTTTTTTAATGTCCCACTAGCTATATATCTTGAGATCAAATTACTCCAACATAAATAAATCAAATTTAGAAGGATATGTTTTTGACGTACCAACTTGTGGAGTATTAATTGTGATTAATTGCTTCGCTAAAATGATTAAGCAGAGGACTCAAGTTAATCTTAAGAAAATTTCACATTTCCTAACTATAAACTTAATATGCATGGCATGGGGTCATACTTGAAAATATAAACCATAAACTTAATATAGTATTGGGAGGCTGGGAAACGCACCATTGATTAGTCATCATTATTAGCAGCAAAATTCGACACAACAGTGACTCTTCTGGTCCTTAAAAGTGATGCTAAGTGTGTTTGGTGATTTTTATAGTTTGAAAATATAATTTTTTTTAAAATATAGCCCATATTAATTAATTAAATATTTTTAAATATATAATCGAAGTAAAACGTATATCGCACTTAAAAACAACCAGAGCATGATTCTATCACTACGCTTCAATCATCGAAGTTAAACATGGCCCGCAAAACACACACACACAACTGTTGTCCTCGTCTCCATCTCACAACTTCTTGTTTTAAATACACTCTAGTAATGGCTAAAATTAAATCATTGACATCTCAGATGAAGCCTGGTTATGTAAAACAAACACGAAAGATGATCAACTTGCATGCATATGGTAGTGGGATGTTGTAGATAGGTGGGTGTAGCTAGGAAAACAACATGTCCTTGACAAAATGGACAAATACCCCACAGAGAAAACAACCTAGCTGCAATAATTTTTCTAGCCATCGGAGGTAACTGGACAGAAGGGCCATGCCACGTTGACGGCGACATGAACCATTTACAATAATCGGCCGTGGGATTTGGATGAATTTACCTTGCTGTTGAAGGTAGTGTGGAAGGAATTTAGTTCATGTTTGTTTATTGGAATTCATTTTTTAGGAAATTACTCTTCAAATTTTTCTATGTTTGTTTGTTATTAGAAAAGTTGGTCAACAGAAAACACTTTTCGGTCAACGAAAAACGCTTTTTGATCAATGAAAAATACTTTCCAATTAAAGAAAAATTTGGTTTGGTTTCCAGGAAAGTATTTTTCCTTTTGGCTGTGTTTGTTTTCCGGAAATTGGTTTCCGGAAAACTACTTTCCAAACTTTCATGTGTTTGTTTGTCATTAGAAAAGTTGGTCAACGGAAAACACTTTTCAGTCAAAGAAAAATTTGGCTTGGTTTTCAGGAAAGTGTTTTCCTGAAAAATTTGGGGGGAAAACACTTTCCGGAAGTTGTGAAAAAATTAGAAATATCATTATTTGCTGACTATATTAAATTTGATCCTCAAACTTTTGATTGCTATATATAATTTGTTTTGAATATTTATTTTTCAATTCCATCTCTTAAAATTTAATTTTTATATTAATTTTGGTCCTTATTTTTATAATTGCTATTTGCTT
>Ga0325411_1001852_pt1 | contig 23704 bp, 14 predicted proteins | sample PopdelMetagenome_13_FD_206181 | JGI IMG/M metagenome (GOLD analysis project Ga0325411, IMG submission 206181) | Populus deltoides microbial communities from Bellville, Georgia, United States - Xylem-PdIQD-R4 | ecosystem: Host-associated > Plants > Phyllosphere > Stem > Wood/Secondary xylem... | reverse complement strand
TTTGTTAGATATATATATATATATATATATATATATATATATATATATATATATATATATATATATATATATATATATATATATATATATATATAGGAAGTACATTTTCAAGTTGTAGTGTCACACGATCTCTAATTAAATAAAACAAAAAATCGTGGCACAAAATGCATGTGACTTTTTGGCATCAACTTGTGAGTGAATAAGCAAGTAAGATTTTATTTATCCATTCTCTATGTAAAGTTGATTTTATTTTATTAAGTTTTTAGTAGAAATTGATTGGCTTACAAAATGCATGTTATTTCAATCATGCTATGTTACATATGTATGCGGGAAAAAAATTATTTTAAGATTTTGGGAACTTTTTTTTTTTTTATGATAATCGAGGTGTTTTATTACAAAAATATGTCTACCATTGAGACAATGATATACTGGTTAGATAAAAGTGTTTAAAAGTACACGTGAAAACATTGTTTGTAAAAGATACAGAAGTAAGCAAAATATATACACAAAACAGATATGTAAGTGAGAATTTTTGGATGATTACTTATTTGTCCACTCTAAAATACCATCTGTACCTCTAAATAGATCATTACTAGTATATAATAAATTTGCATCCATAGCCTTCAACTGAAGAGGCAAGAAAAAGCTCAAATATTGTAGTCCATGTTGGGAATTCCAACCGGTGATGTTCTGATATTTGCCCATTGGAGGCTTAGCACACTGACACAATATTTAACGTGGTTCGGCAAACCGCCTACATCCACGGGAGAAGCCATTTAATTATATAGGGAGAGAACAAGATTTACAACAATAGAGGAGGAGGAATCATCCCCTCTTTAGCAACTCTCAACCTCACTCTATTTCTCTCTTCTCAGTGCTGCAATGACAGCTACTGCTGGCTGCCTTGGCAGCCCACTCTCTCCTACATTTCTCACATCTTTGGCTCTACTTTCCCTCTCTCAATTCTCTCATTTTGCTCTCTAATGTATGCCTCTATTTATAGGCATCCATGGCAGCTCCTCTTGCTCTTTTGTCAACAATGGTGGCTGCCAAACTTACCAAACTTTGACATTAGACAATGGTTGTTGGCTGCCACCAACAACCCACCATTGTAGCCTTATTCTTTGACAATTGTTGTAAACCATTTTTGGGTCCCCACACAAAAATAAAAATAAATATATAAATATATAGCTGGAAGAAATTAGAAAAAATAATAGGAGGTTGGAGCGCTCAGAAAAGGATCAGAAAAATTGATTAAGGATGTTCAAAAATACAAGGATTGAAGTTTTTACAGTATATACTTGAATGATGAGAGCCTTGTGGGAAAAGAAAATTTAATTTGAAGAGAAAAGTCTAAAATTGGATGTTTATGGACTTAATTGGATTTTATTGAAGGTTTAATTGAATTTATAGAGGGTTTGATTGCAAGAAAATTGATTTTTAAGTCAATTTGAGCTTTAATTGGAAGAAATTAAAGTTCTGGGTCAAATTATAATTTTTAAGAGTTGATTTGGTCAAATCAGGGGCTTAATTGCATAAATATTGAAGTTTAATGGCCAATTAGGGACTTAATTGAGGAAATCCGAAGCCAAAGACCAAACTGGAAAAGGCGCGGAAATATGTGGTGCGAATTGAAATTCGTTAGGGGTGAAATTAAACAAAATTGAAAGTTTGAGGCCAATCAGGGGTGCAATTAGATAAACCACAAATTAAGGGACTAAACTGTAATTGGTAGAAATTTACTATTCATCATCTTCTTTAGAGAGGCTGCTCGAGGGGCCTCCTTCCCAAGGCGTTTGACGCCTCGTTTCTTCCCCAAATTAAATGAAACCTGCACTAAAACGATACCCTGACACCTGACTATACCCTAGTGTAAATAGTTTTTTCTGATCGAGGCTATAGCGGCGGCGACACCGCCCCAAAGTGGCCAACCTGACTAGCCATTTTCCTGCACAAAGATGGCAGTTCATCATTGCTTCTTTGAAGCAGTGGTTGGAGTGTTTTCGGGTCGAACCAAGGGCTGAAATTTGTCAATAGAAGAGAAGAGGTGTTCCTCTTCCACCACCTATAAATATATGTGATTTTCATGCTTTAACGAGGGAGAAATTTGGGTCCAAAGACAGCAAAAAAACCAGCCTCCCTAATCCGGTTCCTGCTGCCAGCAGAACCTGCCTCTCTTTCCCTCCATCGCGGCGTTCAGCCGCCAACATCGTCGCCACCAGCTTTAAAACCTCCATCTCCATCACAAGCAACCGCCCGAACACCTCATATAGTGAGAGCGCCGCCGAGCCTCTCTCCTCTGCAACTTTCCTTCTTCCTTCACCAGCAACCGACACCGGCCACCATTCCTTCTACCGAAGCCCGCTGAGCCACCGGCAGAGCCTCCTCGTCGCAGCCTAGCTTCCATCGTAGGTCAGCCTCCTTCCCCTTCCCTTTCTTCTTCTTCTTCTTCTTCTTCTTCCTTGGTGGTCTCCACTGTTCACGTTGCGTGAATAGTGGGGAGTGAATTAATTCACTCTCCACTGTTCACGTGAACAGTGGAGAGTAATCCACTGTTCATTTTTTAAATAAATAAAAATTTAAAATTCCAAAAATATTTTCTAAAAAATTGGTGTTTTTCTCGTGTATTTTTTTTTTATCTATTTTGTGTAATAGTGGTTTGTATTTTTATACCATAAAGATATAAATCCAGTATTAAAATACATGGTTTTCGTCAAAACATTGCAAAACAATTATAAAACCAAAAAAATATATTTTATTTTCATGCATACGGCCAAGTCTCTCAAAGATAAAAAAAAAATCATCACATTGTATTTTCGTATAACAAAAAAAAATCATATTGTCTTTTTTATGCATAAAACAAAAACATTTGAAAAAGGTTTTAGCATGCACTTTGGCTTTAATAACAAGTTTGTTAGAGCCATGAGAACTTGGCCAATATTTCAAAAATTTTAAAAAAATATTTTTGTCTTCTTTTAGTATCTGGGATTACGAATTTATACGTAAAACGTATTCCTGATATTAAAAATATAATTTTCATATAGACGTTAGAATGTCTAGGTTTTTACCTGATAAGATAAGGACCTCCTTACTGAGGAGGAATTTTCTTGAACCATAAATAGACCAACAATTGAAATAGGATAACACCTTAGTTTTTTTATCAGACAATCAAACAATGCAGCTTACCTTAGGTAAGGCGTATTTGGGGTGCTAATACCTTCCCTTTACGCAACCAGTCCCCGTACCCGATCTCTGAAACCAGTTAGGGTTCCTAGTGACCAAAATACTAGGTGGCGACTCCCATTCCATTTTCTACCAATAAACGACAAGAATTTCTTTTCTCTCTATATTTGCCAAATAGGTTTACATTTTAGATTTGAAGTGGAATATTCGCCGCGACGCCGCACCCGTGCGACAACAATGGCGACTCCACTGAGGACCTTATGGACTAAGCTTTGTTTTTGTCTGATTTGTTTTTGTTTTCGTGTGTTTATTGTTAATATGCCTTTCCTTTTGTTATCTGCTTATGTGCTTTAAATATTTTACACATATTGTTCATGCATTGTATAAAACTGTCTTATGCATCTTATAGAATTGTCACATGCATCACATACTTTGATTTTGAGAAGCACACACAAGCTTTAAGTTAGGTGTGGGATTAGCGATCTGCCCTATGACTATTGGTCAGGGTTCAGATGCGTGAAACACCCAACTCATATCTGAGTGTCTGCTTGGTAATGGTGGATATACGTACCTTAACTGTTCCTTGCAACGCCCCCATACTATCTTTACGAAGAACGTCACTGGGCAGATATGAGACCCTTCAAGACTAGATAGAAAACCTACCCATTCTCACTCAATAAATAGAGCTTGTCCTTAGGATGTGTATCCTACTTTCATTTGCATCAAGATTAATAATGTTAAGCTCATCAATACATGTTTTTGAGCTGAAATCATCTTTCTTTGTAAATGTGTTTTAGTAAGCTGCTATGACAAGTACTTGGCAAACTCTTCTTTACAGTAATCAGATCTACTCAGAAATCTTGCCTAAAGGATTACAAAAGTCATGAATCAGCTCAAAAAAATACACATCATATATGCATCATATTTTCATCACACATTTTGTTTTTAATTTATCATATGCATTCCAGATCGTGAAACATAGGTCCCACATCCAAAGTCCACCACACTCGGTCCAGATCGAGGATGGAGAATGAAGAAAGAGCACACTTAGAGTCACATTATCAGACCGAGTTGGAATCCGTAAAAAATGAAGTTGCTCGGTTGACCGACCTACTCGAGCAACTTCTAAGAGCTAAGAATGGGGAGGGAACATCAACACAACCGCCTGAAGGAGCACCAGCAGCTCACATCTCTCAAGCATCACATAACCAGGGGGCAAACTCGGCCAATGAACAACATTTTGTGCCTATCACCCCTATCCAGCTAACTCATTCTCCAATCATTGTTGACTTAACAGCGGAGAGAACCCCGGATAATAGGTCTGCCAGTTTGATGGACCATGACAAGCTATTTGCTTTGGAAGAAAGATTAAGGGCAATTGAGGGTAATGACTGGTTTGACCTTATACGAGCAGCCGAAGTATGTCTGGTACCAAACATTGTGGTGCCCAAGGATTTTAGGATACCAGATTTCATTAAATACACCGGTTTGGAATGCCCAAACACTCATCTTCGATCTTACTGCAACAAAATGGCAGAGGTAATCTGTAATGATAAATTGCTTATCTATTTCTTTCAAGATAGCCTCGCAGGATCTGCTTTGAGCTGGTACATGAGGTTAGACAGTGTTAGGATCAGGAGCTAGAGAGATTTGGTGGAGGCGTTCCTTAAGCAGTACAAGTTTAACCTAGAAATCGCTCCAAATCGAACAAGTCTAATGTCAATGGAGAAAAGAAGCCAAGAGTCAATAAGGGCATATGCGCAAAGGTGGAGGGATGAGGCAATGCATGTCCAACCTCCTTTAATAGAAACTGAGATGGTGACTTTGTTTGCCAATACCTTCAAGGCACCATATTATTAGCATTATTATCATATTGATTTAATGAGACAACTTGATCTTGTATTTTAATTGCATTGAGATTTGATCAGCTAAGCCAATTCTTTTCTTAGAGTCCAGATCACAAGCACTAATATGAACCTCACTAGCTGGCTAAAGCATCGCACATTGATGCTTTCTCTAATCTAGGCCCATGCTATGATCTTTGTCTCATTACAGTACCTTGTTGGATCCTCCAGGTACTCCTGCACAATTTTCGTGTGCTCTGGTGCAATTTTGGTTCTCCAGATTTCTCCCTATTCTTTGCTTTTATATTTGACAACAGCTCATCAGGTCACAACATTTATCCAAGTCAAAATAGGGTGCCAATCTTTATCTCCTTATTGTATTTCTCTTCCATTATCAGGGTCTTCATTAATTCTCCCTTCGAGAAATTATAGTCACCGAATCTAACTTCTTTGGAGAAATCACCACTCCATCAGATCCTTGAACATATGGAACCTAACTGTTCCTTTGTGCTGTCATCTTGCTAGTCTTCAACAGTTTCATTACAAAATGTTACATATACAAAAATAGTACTGTGTGGATGATCCTTCAACTAAGCAAGTTCCCAGGAAAGATTTGGAGGGGTTACACTAGTCCCGCTTAAAACCCAATCTCTTAGATAGAACTTCTTAGAACGTATTTATCCATCGTACTGTCTTTTCGTATATACAACCATTTACTAGCTTTGTTGCGACTTTCTTTTACAAGTGATCTGGGGTATCCTGGTCAAGTGATCTGGGGTATCCTGGTTTTATTCCTGATTTCTCAACATCTGGCGAGACTACTAGTGCTTAGATTCATCAAGATTGGTCTTCATCAATTTCCACTCTCCACCTCAAATTGTCCACATGATCGGGTGTCCAGTGTATCCCAATTTTGCCTTCCCTCAAGGCAATTCAAAACTTTTCCCCACTTAGCAGTTCAACACACATAATTGGGCAAATATGTGAGTATTCTTCTTCTTCATCTCCATTGACCACCATGATGACCTTCAGATGCCTCCTAATCGGGCAATCTCTCTTTAATAATTCACCACCACCATTTTTAGTCTCAAATCTCAATGATCGGACCGTACCATTGCATCTGGAACAATCAAATTAGCCGGAAACAAGTCTGAAATCGTCCAAATCGCATTTCAGACAGCTAAGATTTGATCAAAACAATCCTTGCCTGATGAGCGGCCCATATTCAATCTCAGATCTGGTTGCACGTAGACTTTGCTGCACAGAATCTTATCTCTCGGCTCGCGGCTCGGCTCCGGCTCTGCTCTACTCGGCTCGGCTCGCGGCTAATGACGTGGCAGGTGGGTCCCACTATGCCGACGTGTCAGCTGACTGGACGCTGACATGGCATGCCAACTGGGCATGTTGACGTCATAATTACATCATGCTGATGTCATCCTTATCTGGGTCAGTCACATGGGTCGGGTCAACTGATATTCGGGTCGGGTCGGGTTAGCCCATCCGGGCGAAGAAGACGCGTGGCACGCATGGGGCGCGTCTGCTTGCGTGGACTGCCACCTCTTCGGCGCGTGCGTGCATGTTCGAAGTCTGATTTTGACACCGTTTTCACCAGTGGCTTCGTCTCTTTCTCCTCTACATAATGGTGTGGTCAAAACATAATTTTGACAACTTTTATTTTTGAGCAAAAATCAAACACCACTTCGAACCAGGCTCTGATACAAATTGTTAGGAATTCCGACCGGTGATGTTCTGATATTTGCCCATTGGAGGCTTAGCACACTGACACAATATTTAACGTGGTTTGGCGAACCGCCTACATCCATGGGAAAAGCCATTTGATTATATAGGGAGAGAACAAGAATTACAACAATAGAGGATGAGGAATCATCCCTTCTTTAGCAACTCTCAACCTCACTCTATTTCTCTCTTCTCAGTGCTGCAATGGCAGCCCACTCTCTCCTACATTTTCTCACATCTTTGGCTCTACTTTCCCTCTCTCAACTCTCTCATTTTGCTCTCTAATGTATGCCTCTATTTATAGGCATCCATGGCAGCTCCTCTTGCTCTTTTGTCAACAATGGTGGCTGCCAAACTTACCAAGCTTTGACATTAGACAATGGTTGTTGGCTGCCACCAATAACCCACTATTGTAGCCTCCTTCTTTGACAATGGCAACCATCTTCTTTGACAATGGCAGCCACATAATTGGCAATATTCCAACAATCCAGTCGGGCATGATATCCTCAAAAATCAGTTTGTTTCTTGCAGTCCAAATCCTCCATAAAATATCATAGGATAACATTGTAATTGCTCTTCGCTGCAACAAGAATACTCCATTGCACAACAATTTGATCAATATTTCAACATGCACCAACTTATGTCCGACCAATTCATGAATCACTGCTAAAGATTTTGGAAACTAACATTGTTGTGGCCTCCTCATGGGGGCACGATGACACTTTTCGGACGGTGTCTTAAGGATGGTTTTTGGTTGGATAAGGGAGTCGTCACCTAATATTATGGTTGCGTAGAAAAAATATATTAGCACCTCTAATACGCTCTACCTTAAGTAGATTATATTGTTTTTTCTTTTTGTTTGTTATGGTTTGATGATATTTCTATCAACTTGTTATGGTAGGTTTGCTACGATGAACAAACCCTGATTTTCTAGGCCAAGAACTTGGCCTGGAATGGTAAAATGTTCTTAATTATTATTGAGGCTTCTTTTAGGATAAACTTTTAATTTTTGACTATCGCGTCATTCCAAATAATATTTCAGATAAAACTCATTTCAGTTTTTTATCCTTATATTATGAATGCATAAGTTGTATTATTCTTAATAATATTTTGGATATTAATCTAATTCAGGTTTTTTATTCTTATATTAAAGTGAATAATAATAAATTATTATACTTAATAATATTTTGGACATTAACCCTTTTTAGGTTTTTTATTCTTATATTACAAGTGAATATATAATACATTCTTCTTGCCAAAAATAAATTTTAATATTTTTAAAATATAGACCAAAATCCTTTGAAATTTTATAAACTTGTTGTTGCCAAAGTATTTTAGATTTTTTAAAAATGCTTAAATAATTTTAAGGATTTTTGACCATCTACAAGAAAAAAAAAATCTTTTTTATTATTATTATTATTTTTTTTTACTTTTTTAGTTAGACTTTGTTTGGCAAAAACTCATTTTTTAAACCAAAACTGTCATAAAAGGCATAGGGGGTATTTGCCAAACACATCCTTAAGCTAAAATAACTTTTAGCAAAAACATTGTCAGCCAAACAGGGTCTTAACCCTTGACCCGACCAGGTTGACTCGAATAGATTGACTGGAAATCTTTGGTCTAACCATAAACCGAACCAAATATACTGGTTTGACCCAAAAACAAAACCAAAACTAGAACTCAAGAACCTAGAACCATCCATTAGCTGAACAGAAAAACTCAACACCTTGCAGCCATATTTGGCAAATAAACAAACAAACATATAAATATAATGTATTAAGGCAATCATTAACTTGTCAACACATTCAAAACATTGCATTTACACAACAAAATCAATCCAGCAGGCCTCATGGATTCCACTTTCAAGGTTTGTAGGGATATACCTTCCAAGCTTGAAATCTTCTAATATGAATGAGTTTCTAATGCTGCCTTCCTTTCTTCTTATCTCCAAAACCTGTAAAAGAAACTGAATCCCTCAAATCCCGAACTAGATTAGGTTACTTAAACCTTAATCAAAGTTTCTTTTTCCTTTTTTTTTTCCTTCCTCCATCATCTCCTTTCTTTCTTTGATTGCTTCTTCTTTTATAGGTTAATCCAAAGCTTCTATATGAATTTGTTAGGGTTCTAACAAACCAAAACTAGGCTGATTTTACCATAAAATCAATGATTTTGGATTTAGGTGGTTTTGTAACAAACTTAGAGGTCAAGGTGAAGTGTTTCTAGCCATTTGATCTTGAGAAAAGGGTTTTAAACCCTTGATAAAAACCTAGATAAAGTGTGAACACATGAAAAAGTTGGGTGGTTTTGTGCAAATGAGTGTTTTAGTTAAGACTGACTTGGTTGATCACTTTTGTGGCTTCGTCGGAGAAACTCTGATGTCAAAATTGCTTGAGACCACCTGAACTTGGTAGAGGAGATACATATCTTTCGATTGGATCTATTCTTGCTTAATTTGGAAGTTTATAGCTTCACATTCATTCGTTTGAAAATGTCAACCTAATCAGCATAACATCTGAAAATATAGTGATATTTAATCGGGGACAAGATGTTGTTGAGATTATTGGAGAACAAGGGATGTAAACATTTGATTTCATGGAAATGAGGTTGTAAAGGGGATGTTTCTTAGTTGAATGATGAAAGTTACAGCCTCCAGAGTGGTTGAAAACGCCACATTCATCCACTTGAAATTGTCTACTCGAGTTAGATGAGAAAAAAAATATTATACTTGGAGTTAGATGAGAAATTTTAAGATTATCTAAAGTAATTATTAATCGTTATTGTAGAATCCATCAAAAGAAGAGAGATTAAATAAAAAATTGGACAAACCTTTAGACAAGATAGGTCTGGCTATCGAGTCTAGGAGACCTCGAACCTTAAAAACATGTATTTCTTTTTTATTTTTGTCTCTGTGTTAGTTGTTTTCCGAACAACTTAAGTGGCGTCTTTGACATGTTTGTAAAACAATTGCTTATACTTGTATTTGGTTAAAGGATTGGTTTATTTTAAAACGAATGCACATAATATTTGAAATAAAATAGTTTTACTTTTAAAACAATTTTTGAACACAATGGAAGTTTATTGTGTAGTCAACCATTTATCGTTATCCATCTCTGAGCAATTTCAAAGTTGCTCCAACCACAGCTATTTGATACATGCATTTATGAGTGTTGGATGTATGATTAAGTTCATATTTAATAAAGTTGGACTTTTGAAAGAAACTGGCTGAAAAGAATTTTTTGACCCAACCCTAAGCTCTTATTCCCTTCAAATACAAAAGAGGCCGATGAAACTTAAGTTAGAAAACCTAAATATTAATCTTCCAATATCAAGGAATGAATTTCTGGAAACAACGCGTGTGTATTACATGTATCTTATTTTTATAAATTGTAAGAACATAGTAAATTATGCCCCTTTCTTTTGGAATAACCTTTTTTGATTTTTTAATCTGATTGGAAAATAGCAAAAAAAAGAAAAGAAAACGATTTAGAGCACTTTAGGAAATCCAAGAAGAAACCTCTCGATCTTTGTTCTTAATTATGAGAATCGAGAAGATATATTGATGTAAAGTCCAGCAAGAGAGTGGATGAAAAGAAAGGTACAAGGACAGAAGTCTAGCAATCAAAAGAGAAACATGGAAAATTAAAGCCAGGCAAAATTCCTCAAGGTTTAGCTTGTGAATATAGAAATTAATTTATTCTATATATTCACCTTTAATGTGTACCTTATACCTTTCATAAAGTTGTATACAGCTTGTGATGAGAGTTAATTATTTATTCGCTTCCTTAATTCTAAGCAGTATAAAAAACGTTTAAGATTTTGTTTTGTGACAAGAATTCCATTTTTATGTTCATACTGTTGCACCATCTCCATAAATAAAACACAAATTTGTGGCACCAGGATTGGGAACGCAACTCAAGCTGGTTACACAGCAGCGTAGTCGGCAGACATTTACTTCAACAAACGTTGGGGCTGCAAGTTCGGGGTGAACGTATGTATGTATATGTATGCTTTTATTTATTCATTAATTTCTTTTATATCATTTTTTTTTTGGAAGACGAGTTTTATGAATCAACTTATTTAGTCAATAAGAACATGACTAAACAGGAGAGAAAAGTAACAAAAGATAAGCCATAAAATTTATAAACAAACCAAACTTAATTGACTTACAAATCAGGCAAAATATAAATTTATGAAAAAGAACTATAATCATGCAACCGAATCTTATTTTCTATGAATTCTCTGCTTAGCCAAATAATCTATTAAATCGCTACTTTTATCTATGAATATTTGTAAAATTTACAGGAAAAAGCATACAATCGAAGTTAATGAATAATCTATTGAAAATGTTTTTATATTATTGTCGTGATTGGAAATAATCTATAGTCCAAGCATATAAAACTTGACGCAATCCTCGTTGTGCTATGAATTCTGGACTTTGAGAGCCATTAATAAGAATCGCTAGTTTGGAACCCGAGATACATTCATGTATCAAGGATATCCATTTTCTTCCAAACCCCATGTATGTCATTATTTCTGCTAGATAGTCTCATAGAATAGAGTCGAAGGCTTTGTGAAAGTCCAGTTTCAAAATGAACCCATTCTGCCCATGTTTTTTGACATTACGTACTTCCTCATTTGCTATCACAAAGCCATCTAATATTTGCCTCCCTGCTATAAATGCTGTCTGGCTAGCTTGGACTGATAATACTTGGCATTACTATTTTCAATCTGGTGGAGAGGACCTTACCAATAATTTTGTATAACCCATGAATCAAGCTAATTGTGACATATTTGTATGATATTGTTTTTGCTTCTTCTTGTAGAAAAAAAATGATAGAATATGATAGCTAATTTATAAAAACAAATATAAGAACAAAGCTAAAGATTTGCATTTTCCTTAACCTTCATGGTTGGACTCTAACAATCCTTAGCATAATGACATGTCTTTTGATAATTATAGCATTTAACTTTTGATTTGTCAAACCTGCTGTCAAATCTGGATCTTGAATTGCTATTGTCAGTTGAACTGATCAACCAGTTCTCTTCATTCGGTTGACTGTTTGATCTGTTGAGGCTGCCTCGACATTCTCTTTCAAATCTTTCTCTTCCTTCTCCTCCTTGGGAATAACCAGAACCATCTTGCTTTAAAAAAAGTATTTGTGCACTCACATCCTCTTGAATATCATTGACTTTTTCCTCATAGGGTTGTAATTTTCCCATGAGACCTTGTATTGAAAGAAAATCCATATTTTGCAACTTCTCTATCATGACCACCATATAATGGAACTTCTTTTACAACGAGCATAGGATCTTCTTTACCACACATGTCTTTTCCTTCCTCTCCCCATATCTCTTCATTGATTGTATATGGTCAATACTCTAGCAAAGTATTCTGAAATATTCTTTGATTCAAGCATATGTAACTTTTCAAAGTCACCACGTAATTTTTGTAAACATACCTTTCTCACATTGTCAACTCCTTGGTTTGATTCTTGCAAAACTTTCCATGCTTGTTTGATAGTGCTTGCGTTAACCACTATCTCAAAAGTGGCGTCATTCAAATATTGGTGGAAGATTGTTAGTGCTAGTTGATCCTTCCTTCGTGCCTTTTGCACGACCTCTCTTTGGGATGAAGTCAACATTGCTCCATCAATAGGCTCCTCAAAGTCTTTTTTCAACCGTTCCCATACATCTTGATAACCTAGCCAAGCTTTTACTCGAATACACCAAGTTTGATAGTTGTCATTTGTCAATCTAGGATATAAAGTGGAAAAATTGAATTGGCAACGTTAAATAATCAAATCTAAGCTCTTATATCGCTTGTTGGAAAAGAATGATAGGGTGTGGTAGCTAATTTATAAGAACAAACATAAGAACAAAGCTAAAGAACAAGAAGAAGAATGAGATGAATGATATTTTATTAAGATTTTTCTCAAAAAATAGACCTTTCTAGCTCTTCTCCATATCTCTCTCAACTTGTGTATAATGCTTAAGATTACAAGTCTATTTATAGGCTTCAAGTCCTAGCTAATCAAGAAATTAAACTATTCAAAGGAAATCCTAATCTAATAAGGAATCTAATAAACTAATTTAAACAAGAATTCTAATAAACTAGTCTATTACAAATCCTTTTTCATCAAGGATTTCTATATTAACTAGGATTCCTCTTTTAACTAATATTAAAACTCCTACAAACTCTAAATCTTAGTTGATATTGAATTTCAACACTTCTCATATTTGCTGCCAAATGAAAGAACATGGTGTTCTTATCAGCTTGCACCAATTCTATCTGGAATTTTGTCTCCGAATAGCCTCAGCACATTTACTAGTTTTCCAATGTTAAGAATTTAGTGTTTCCAAATTTTTCATCTCTTACTGCGTGAACTGTCTGTTTTCCCCTGCCCTTTCCAATCGTTGAATATCCATTTAAAGCTGAAGCTGTTTTGTATCCTGGTTTCCAAAGTCTGCCTTGTTCCACATTCAAAATTTAGAGGCCAAGTAACTGATCTTCTTGAGCACTCTAAATATGTTAGGATGTTTGATGCAACATTCAGTCCAAAGCTCTTTCAATTTCTCCATAAATTGTGTCTCATCAACCCATCAATTGAGGAACCGAAATGGCTTCCATCGCCAACATTTGCTTTGCACCTCTAGAAGCATTTTACAGTGGTCAGAGAGGCCCCCTGGGGTGACGGAGTAGAGTTAAGTCTGGGAAGTGCGGATGGCATTCTGGACTTGCAAGAGCTCGATCTATACAACTCATTGTTTGTCCCTAAAATCTAGTGTAATGATGGCCATTTAATAGATACTCCCACAGACTACAGTTGGATATGAAATTACTGAATTCCCGTAAGCCAATCATATTCAAAACCTATAGCTCTTCCATACACTGATGTAATCTTGTTTATGCTTGAAGAATCTCACCCAAGTAGTGGAAAATCTGCAACTTCAATCCAGGAAAATCGATCATTTGGACCATCTGTATCAATGCAAGGTCTCAATTCCTTAAAATAGTCATGCCAAGGCTGTATATCCAATTCAAAAGCCTCCATCAGGTTTTAATGTATTTTCAAGCTAAATATACTTTGAAAAATAACATTTACTACACTCTCAAACAACCACCTTTAAATTTTGAAAGGTGAAAAATATTAGAGTAAGGTTCAGCATGAGTGGCAAGGCATTATTAGGCGGCGGCGGGGTGGTGTTAGGTAGGGTTGTGTGCTGCAAGAGGGAGAGAGGGCATGGTGTTCTGGTAATGCAAGAAGAGCGATGATCCTTTATATATATATATATATATATATATATATGGATGTCCGGGCTAGCTTGTATGCACCTTGACTAATTTCACGAGTTCTAAGTTAACGACCATGTAAATCTCCAGTAGCCCTGAGGTTTGTGAGACTTGAACTGGTGATCTCTAGGGAACAAACCTAAAGTCTGACCAATTAAGCTACACCCCTCTCAAGGTTAATGATGATCTTATATTATTATTATTTGAGGTTGATATAAAGGTAATGCTATTTTATTAAGAAATATATGTAGTAGAAAGGTTGGCTTAAGAAATGAATGGTTTTTTATAAATAAAATGAATCAGTTTTTACCTCAACTACTCTTAAATCACATATATAGATTTCATAGATATGAGATCCTAAATCTTACCACTGATCAGCCAGTTTATGTGGTTGAAACTTCATTATGCTATGGATATTAATTATGTAAAATTTGTTTGATTCTAGGCTATATATGATTTTGAAAGCCAACGTGTTTCACTTGTTGAAAAATGTTTCAATATTCAAAACAAAAGTTTTGAAAACTAGAAAATTGTAAGAAACACTTTAATTAATTAATTGAAGTTATTTTTTTGAAGATTTGTGTTTTGCTGCTTTTGTTATTCGAAATGTTATGTCCTTTTATTTTATTATATTAGTAGTTTTGTTGCAATTCATTATGCAGTAATGCCATTATCTTATTATATTACTAATAAAAAACATCATTATGCTCCGTTTGCAATTCATTAAGCATTAATGACATTATCTTACTCCAAAAAAGAATTCTCATTTTGTAAGAACAAATAAAAGAATAATTAATTTATTAATTATATTTTTTCCTATTTTGATCTAATTTAATTGCAACCAATCAAAAAATGATTGATATATTAACTATTTAATTGTACACATGGGTCAATCAAAATGATTTTAACGATGGACATAATGAGAATATATTTGAATCCAAACCCTTTTTTGTCCTCACAAAAGTTTGAGCATTCAAAAACTTATTCTAATATATATATATATATATATATATATATATATATATATATATATATAGAGAGAGAGAGAGAGAGAGAGAGAGAGAGAGAGAGAGAGAGAGGCAGTTTTTTTTATTTTAGTAAATTTATATTTGTCAAACATGTATGATTAGTTTTCGTTGAATTTCTTTCTCAAGAATAAATAAGAACAAAGATGAAAATTATTAGAAAACTATTTTGTGAAATGAAAGTAATTTACACACCACCGGATCTCTAATTAAGAAAAAGTAACTCCAATATAATTTATTATTTCAAACTAATTTTTGGCTTAGTTAAAAATAAAAATAAAAACCTAGGCTTCGCTTCTTAAATGAATTAGTTAATTTTAAAAAAAAATTGTTATATTTTACAAGTCGTGGGATATCTCCATTGCTTGAAACTGACATTTTTAAAACTCGTAAGTTAAATAGTTTATTTTTTTGTTTTGTATTTATTTTTCACTTTGGATTGTTTTTGTTGTTATGTGTTGATATTGGGTGGATTTATTTTGGCAAATTTCTGTTTTCATCAAGGATGGATTTGCACGATTTGAGTCAAGCTGTTGAAAAACTATGGAATGGATGGGAGCTTCGACTATTAATGTTACTCAGTCTCTTTCTGCAAACTATCCTCGCCATTTTTGGTGATCGGCGGAAGTACGCTACTGGATTCTGGCTTCGTTTTGTTGTTTGGTTAGCATACATGTCAGCAGACTGGGTGGCGACTTTTTCATTGGGTATCCTTGCTCGCAGCCAAACCAAATCTGCAACTCCTAACTTGATTCCAGTATTTTGGGCTCCAATCCTTCTTCTTCATCTTGGTGGCCCTGAAACTATTACGGCTTATTCATTGGCAGACAATGAATTATGGATAAGGCGCCTTCTTGAGCTAGTAATCCAAGCTGGTGTGGCTTCTTATGTCCTGTTCAAGTTATGGAGCAAGAATACCATCATATTTGTAGCCATTCCCATCTTTGTTTCAGGAATTATTAAGTATGGGGAGAGGATTTGGGCTTTCAGGTTAGCAAACTTAGAAAATTTTAGCGACTACGAAAAAACACATTCTATGAAATTACGTAGCATCATAGTAGAAGATATGCCATTCAGCGGGAGCAGTAAAGATGAGGTCAGAAGTTTTCATGAAGCTCATCTATTGTTCAAAACGTACCTGATGCTGTCCAAAAATGTTATTCTCACCGTTTTTGATCAAATAATCGCCTATGATGTGGTTTCTGAGAAGAACGCCGAGGAAGCCTTCAGCTTGACAGAAATAGAGCTGGGATTCATGTATAATCGGCTTTATTCTAAGGTGACAAATATTTCTTTGATACGCATCATTCTCCACTCTATCACCTGCTTATCCTCTATTTCTGCACTACTCTCCTTCTCAATAATGGCAATGAGCAAGAATGTCTATTCAAAATATGATACGATGATATCTTACTTGTTGCTGTTCGGAGCTTTCCTGCTTGACTGTTACTCTATCACTGCTCTTCTCTTGTCTGACTGGGCTGTGATTTGGTTTGCTAGTAGTGAAGTAGTGTATGATTTTCTCCATCGAACCAATCGTCTTTCTCCTTTGCTATCATTTTATGGGAAGCGCAAAAGATGGTCAAGTTCTATGGGACAACGCAACCTATTAAGTGTTCAATCAAACAATCCTGTGAACAAGCTTGTGAAGCAGTACTTTCCAAGGAAATGGAACATTCCTAGCCGGGTGGATGTGGACAAGGATTTAAAAGAATTAATCTTCAAACAAGTCCTGGATAAACGTTCAAGGTTAGATCATTGCTCCAGTGATTTTTTTGCCCTCGATAAGCTATTGGCAGAGAGAGGTGACGAGGCGCTTCGAAGCAAGGGTTGTTTTGATAAATTTGGATGGAGTGTGGCTGATGTAGAATTCATTCATAGCCTCCTCGCTTGGCACATTGCTACTCATGTTTGTTACTTCAACGATTCTCAGAAGAATGGTTTTGCAGAAGATCCTGATCGAAATTGCGTAATCAGCAGCTCATTATCTAATTACCTGATGTATATCCTGGTTGATCGTCCGACTATGTTACCGACAGAGCTCAGCAAAACAAGGTATGATGAAACTAGATTTCATTTGGGTCGTCTCCCTTTCTGGCATACTCGTAAAGAAGGGAAGGACAGCGCTACCTCGGATAAATTGGATGCATCGCTTGCCAAATTGTCGTTTCAGGAAGCTGAAGTGGATGCATTTTTCAATGAATTGCTTCAAAGTACGTCTACCATGTTAAAGGAAATTGCAGAACAAGACGAAGGAGAAATGTCAGCCCTACTAGATGGTTGCATGCTTGCTATGTCATTGCAGTCACTGGAGACACAGGATGGTTGGACAAATGACAAGAAATGGGAAATGATAAGTCAAGTGTGGGTGGACATGTTGGTGCATGCTGCAAGTCATTGTGGATGGAAGGTGCAAGCTGATGCACTTGCCCAAGGTGGGGAGCTACTCACTCATGTGTGTCTTCTCATGGCACATCTCGGTTTAAGTTTTCAGTGTCGACCGGAAGAAAGTGACCAATTAGACGCTAGGTCTAAAAGGCTTGATGATATTTACCTGGCTCTGAGGTATAGAGTATAATTGTTATCTCTTTGGATTAGTACTGTTATTTTTAATGTTTCAATTAGGGATGGAACTTTCTCATGTATTATTTTGTTATGCCTTTTGGCTCTATAATTGCCATTCCTCTTTATCACTTTGTTTAGAATTTTATTTTAGGGTTTAGCTTTATTTTTGCCGCACCATAGCGGAGCCAAAATATATATTGTGAAAAAATTAGGAGCTCCCACCTAATAATTAGAGAATATTAGCATTATCAAAATTTTTAGATTTATCGATGAAATTTTTTATAGGTATTTATACTCTCAGTCTGCCGGTATGAATTTTACTAATGGTCTAACAGGTAGAAATACTTTGTCAGAAAAAATCTTTTTTCTTTGGAAATGTTAAGTTCTTTGTCAGAAGTTTGCAGTAATTTTTTTAAAATTCTCTAAAATATACCGACGGACTTAATTCACTTGTAACATCATCAATAATAATTTTTAAAAATAAAAAATCTATTAAACAAAAGTAGAAAATAAATTAATATAATATAAAAATCAAATATTTATAATAAATTTAATCATTTATAAGTTCAAATACAATTAATCCAGAATAAAGGCGCTAGAGGAGGAGGAGGAGGCGGGTTTTTGTCGAGACCGTGAGGCCAATAAGGGGGAGCACATGAACTACCCATCTGTGATTTCATCTCCATTACCAATCGGCAGAGTTTGGTCGTCTCAACATTAAGTCATACATAATTAGCAGTAAGATTGATCATCCGAGCTTGTACTCGTTGATCTAAAATTGCCTTGAACTCTAGAATTGAGTGTTCCGAGTCGATTATGAGCATCCAAAGGTTGAAACACTACAAGTCATTTGCAAGTTCTTGTACGCAGTGTTAGAGAGACCGTACACTCAATTTCTATCGAGACCACCAGAGAATCCTGCCTCTAAATACAAATCTAGATCAAGATTTGGATGGGTCAAAGTATCGTCTTCATATCTCTCCTTCAACTAGGTGTTAGATGTATTCTAGAAAAAACAAATCACCAATTTTAAAAAAAATAATAACTTAAGAAAAAATGATTGAAAACCAACATACCACAAAGTGCTAAGCTTAACTATCGATAAGTTGTTGCACCTCTTTTTAATGATCATCACTCTGCACGTGCGTTTCCATACAAAAAAACTTCATCTGGCTTAGCTCTCGTCCAAGAACAATAGCCTGCAAGAGAAACTGTTGTTAGTTAAATATATTTATAAAAAAATAAAAAATAAAAAAATGGATATAATAAAAGAAGAATCTTACAATTCGCTTCGCATACGAAAGAAATAGAACAAAACTGCCTTTAAGTTATTTTGTAGGGGATGGGTTTCTTTATATTTTAAGCTGCTACTTCTCCACCACTTTGGTTGACACTAAATTGTCGTAGCTACCACTATTGATGATCAGACTATATACGTTGTCATTAATAGTACAAGTTGTTTGGAAGATGTTAGAACCAACCAATTTTATCCTAATCATCTTTGGGTGACAACATATTCTTTTGGACAGCTAGTGTAGTACCACCATCTCCATTTAAAATCTCTTTGTTGTTATCCGAATCATTATAAATAGGATCTTCCTCACCATCCACAAACTTCGCTATCAACAAATTCTTTCTCGGATGACTCTCATGTATGTTACACTCACTAGCTTGATGCCCTAATTCTCTACAACTGTAACAACAAATATTGAAAACTGAACCAACATTTTGATTTGTTGTCTATTGATTTTGATGATCATATTTATTTGGTGTTAACTGATATAACCAAAAATCTCTTATCCTAGTAGCTTATTATTTCTCCACCTTCAAGGCTCGCTTATTGAGTTAATAATAATAGTCGTGTAGCAATACCAAATGAGGTGATGATCTCGAGTGATTTGCAATAATTTTTGTCAAAAATAATAGCAAAAATTATCATAAGACAAGTATAAAATATTGATATAGTTTCGTTATTCAATTTGATAAAATAATGATAAAAATTCATCAATTATAAATAGAATGACTTGAATGTTGTCTAATATTTTTATTGATATTGATATTGTAGTAACCTTTTAAATATAAAATTTATTTATCTTAATAATTTTTTATATACTGATGTAAAATGTCATGCTCTTAATTCTTCATGGAAGATTTTAAAAACTTCACCAAATATCATTTTTCTTTTTATTAGAAAAAATTAAAACAAAAATAATAATATAAAAAAGGACTTCTAATATATACATTACAATCATAATTAATAAACCAGACTTAATGAATTGACTTGATAATCTTATTAATAACCTAGCTTGGTTTTATTTCCGAATAATTTTGAAAATTAATTTGGTCAAGCTCAGATAACTTGATTAGTTAATTTGTGATTTAATTGATTGAATAAAATTTAAGTAAAATTTGATTGAGTTAACTCAAAGGTTTTATTTTTAATTTTATCCAAAATGATATTATATCAAATTCTTAAAATTAAAACGTTGATTTTCTAATTTATAAATTAATTCAATCAATCCGTCACTCGTGCCATGGTTAGATAAATATAGATGCAGATGATTTTGCAAGGTCCATGTTTTTTTTCTCCCATGCTCATAAAGGCCACCTCTCAAAATGTTGTCAAGTTGTACTTATCTCCTCACTTTTGATGGAAACTTCACCTATGATTTGGTTTCTGTAAAGAAAGCCGAGGAAGCCTTCCAGTTGATAGAAGTTGAGCTGGGATTTAAATATGATCGGCTTTATTATAAGGTGAAGTTAAGATAATTGAGAGATAGTCTTTGTATTAATTTGTGGTGATAGTCAACGAGAGCAACTATCTTTTGTATTTATACCTTTAGGGTTATATACAATATAATAATGGAATGTATTACACATGATAACTATTCCTATATAATAGTATTTACATATATAGGGTCTCTTTCTTTAATAGGTGACAATGATTTCCATCCTTCGTAACATTCTCCGCTCTATCACCTTCTATCCTCTATTTTTGCTTAAGTTTCCTTCTTGACAAAGAGCAATGATGTCTATTCGAGAAACGATAGGATTACTTCTTATCCCGTCAAGCTGAAGGTGGAGACTCCACCCGAAGCTTGGATCGAAAGTAAGTAAACGAAACTGGAGGAAGAGGCTTGGTAAGAACATCAGCTAGTTGATCCTCGGAAGAGATGAATCGTACCTGAATATTTTCACGCTTAGCATTGCGATCATAAACAAAGTGATAATCAACGTCAACATGTTTAGTACGAGCGTGAAACACGGATTGGAAATAAGAAAGTGGCCCCTAAATTATCACACTATAATGTAGTCATGGACAAAGAAGGTACCCGAAGTTCTGAAAATAATCAGCGAATCCTTAAAATTTCAGTAGCACCATTAGCTAAGACTTTGTATTCTATTTCAGTATAAGACCTCGCAACAGTGCGTTGTTTCCCGGATTTTCATGAAATAGGAGTAGAACTAAGGTATAACGAAGGTATATAAGGTAACCACCTGTGGATTTTTTATCATCAATACTGCCAGCCCAATCAGCATCTGTGAAACCATGAAGAGACAAGAGAGAATCCCGAGTAATGTGCAGACTATAGGTTGTTGTAGCCTGGAGGTAATGCAGGATACGTTTAACAGCAGACCAATGATCCTTACTGGGGGCATGTATAAATTGATAGACCTTGTTGATTGCATAACAGATATCAGGTCTAGTGAAGATAAGATATTGTAATGCCCCAGCAATCTGGCGATATCGTGTGGGATCAGAGTAAAGAGTACCAGTACGAGTCCTAATTTGGAGGAGGTAGACAAAGGAGTATCAATTTGCAAGAAGTTATACCTGCTCGATGGATGATATCGAGTGCATACTTGTGTTGGCTTAATAAGATACCATAGCAGTAGATTTAACTTCAATGCCCAAGAAGAAATGAACATAAGCCAAATCCCGAAGCATAAGTTCTGATTGCAGCAAAATAATCAATCTATGAAGCACAACTGAGTTACTCCCAGTTAATAAAATATCATCAACATACACAAACAGGTAAATCATGGCACCATCGAGAGAGAGAATAAACAAAGAAGTATCACCCTTGGATGTCTAAAATCCAATGGAGATTAAAAACTCACTCAACCGGTTGTACCAAGAGCAAGGGGCTTGTTTCAAGATGTATAAAGATTTATGAAGACGACACACATGAGACGGGAGTGCAGGATCAACAAACCCAGGTGATTGTGCCATGTATACCTCTTCCTGAAGAATGCCATCCAGCAAAGCATTATGAACATCCAACTGATGAATGTTCTAACCATATGAGACAACAATAGTGAGCACAAGGCGAATTGTTGTAGGCTTAATCACCAGACTAAACGTCTCCTAGTAATCAATCCCCTCTTGCTTAGTGAAGTCGCGGGCAACCAACTGTGCTTTATATCGTGCAATTCGACCATCCGTATGTCTTTTAATCATGTACACTATCACACCATCATGGCGGAGCGTGGCGTTGCGGCGATCCTCGATTGATTTCGGGGTCTTTTGTTTTTGTTTTTGTGAATAAGGGAGTCACCACCTAGTATTATGGTCACTAGGAACCCTAACTGGTCTTTCAGAGATTCTAAGGTAAGGGAGTGGTTGCGTAAAGGGAAGGTATTAGCACCCCTAATACACCCTACCTAAGGTAAGCTGCTTGGTGTTTGGTTTGCCTTATAATTGCTATCATGTTGGTGTTATCTTAAATAGGTTTCCTAGGATAGGTTTGCTATGATGAATGGATTTAGGTTCAATGTCCAAAAGCAAGAACCCTTGCCCAATATGGATCACACCTTTAGATATGTCTACAAAGTGACAAGGAGAACCAATGCAGATCTTTTGAAATCTGTGCTTGATTTAAACTAAATTTATTAAGATAGAAATCCAAGGAGATTCCATGTGCTTTAAAAACTCATTTTTCCCTTAGTATTTCAAGAGTTTGCGACTCGTAAATCGCAAGGAGGAAGGACAAAAATTTAGAAATCTAAGGAAATTCAGGGCGCTTTAAAATCCTATTTATGCCTTAGTGTTTCATACTCTCACGGCTCGTAAACCATGGAGTAAAAAATTGAAATGTCCTCGATTATAATCAAAACTTCTTTCAAGGTTATGTGATGACTTATTATTCCTAAAAAATTATTTTGGATATTTACCACTGATGATTTCTTTATCCAAATATTAACATTGAATAATAACAAGTTATTCCCAATAATATTTTGGATATTCATCCTTTTAGGATTTCTTTATCCAAACATTAATGGTGAAAAATAGATGTATTCCTAAAAATAAGATTTTTGTATTTTTTTGGAATATTAGCCAACACCCTTTGGAGTTTTACAAACAAGTTGTAAAATCCAAAATGTAAGAAAATAATTTTTTTGTGTTTAAGAAATCCATGCTAAAATACATTTTTTTAAAAAAACTTTGAATATTTGTTTTTTTTAGAGGAAATTCAAAATATATTAGGATATTGACCGTATGCAACACACAAAAACATTTTTAATATTTTCTTTGTTAAAAACACAAACATCACATTTAATTGTAATTAAAATCAACAAACCACATATTAGTCAAATTCTTAAGGCTTTAATAAATCAGTTATTAAATCCCAAAAAATATATAGAAACATGTTCTTATATTTTTACGGGAAATACAACATGATTTTATTTATCCCTAAAATACTTGATCATATGCAAATTAAAACATTAAATTGTTTGTCTTTTTTATTTTATAATTCGATAACATACATTGTCATAACCCAATTTTTGACCATTTTATTTTAATTATTATTATTATTATTATTTTATTTACTGAAAAGAAAAGATGATGAAAAAAATAATAATAATGTTGGAAAAAACAAGTAAATGAAGAATGAATTAAAATTTGGGTTAAGGACAAAATGATTGGAAGTTTTGGGGTTTAATTAAACTTTGGAATTAATCCAATTAAGCTTGGAATTAATTTAATTAATCCAATTAAGAGTTTAATTAGAGAATTGATAAGTTTTGAGACTTAATTAAGCTTGAAATTAATTTAA
>Ga0325411_1001850_pt1 | contig 23712 bp, 14 predicted proteins | sample PopdelMetagenome_13_FD_206181 | JGI IMG/M metagenome (GOLD analysis project Ga0325411, IMG submission 206181) | Populus deltoides microbial communities from Bellville, Georgia, United States - Xylem-PdIQD-R4 | ecosystem: Host-associated > Plants > Phyllosphere > Stem > Wood/Secondary xylem... | reverse complement strand
AGCCATCCCTTCCAAAGCCATCTCCTCAAAGAGTTTAAGTGCCTCTTTTCCATATCCATTTATTGCATACCCACCAATCAAAGAATTCCAAGAAATGACGTCAGCATGACAAATTCCATTGAACACAAGCTCAGCTTCCAAGATTCTTCCACATTTAGCATACATGGTGATCAATGCATTGTTGACAACTAAATAATTCAAATAACCACTCTTCACAACCACCTGGTGAAGTTGGTTCCCAACTTGCAGGGCTGCAATAGGGGCACATGAACTTAGTCCACAAGCAAAACTTATCTGATCAGGTTTCTTACCGTCATGCCCCATCAATGCAAAACTTTTTAGGGCATCCAAATTCTGTCCATTTAGCATGAAACCGGCAATTAATGAGTTCCAAGATACTAAATCCCTCTCCCCCATCTCTTCAAAGATCTCCACGGCTCTATCCATTTTCCCTACTTGAGCATAACAAGAAATCATGGTATTCCATGTGACCATGTCTTTATTGACCATTCGTTTGGATAGACAGAGAGCTTCATTGATTCTTCCATGGTGTGCATAACCTGCAATCATAGCGTTCCAACAAACCACATCCCAGGTGCCTATCTCATCAAAGAATCTTCTAGCTTCATCCACTTTATTACATTGTATGTAACCAGAAATCATTGCTGTTTGGGCCCCAATGTTCCTGTAAGGCATTTCATTCAACAACTCTCTTGCTTCATCAAGCTTACCAACACGAACATACCCATTAATCATAGTAGTCCATGACACAGAATCCCTCTCCGGCATCTCCTCAAATAACCGACTAGCCTCATCAATTTCACATCTCTGAACATAAGCAGAAATCATTGCATTCCAAGAAACAATATTTCTACTTGGCATTTGGTCAAAGAGCCTCCTAGACTCCAAAATATTTCCATTTCGTGCAAACCCACTTAACATTGTAACCCAAGAAACAACATTAGGCTTTTGAGTCTCTTGAAAAAACTTCCACGCAGAATCCAAATCACCCACTTGGATAAACCCATCAACCATCAAATTCCATGAAACTACATCGCGTTCATCCATTTCTTTAAAAAACTCCAAACCCAATCGCATTTTTCGATTCTGAGTATACCCAGCCAGCATTGAGTTCCATGAAATTAAATTCTTAACCGGCATTTCATCAAACAACCTCTTAGCTTCATTAACTCTCCCTTTCTTCACATAACCTGAAATCATCGCATTCCAACAAGCAACACCTTTCCTATAACTACACGGAAGCGAATCAAACAACTCCCTCGCCTTCTCAACCTCCCCATTACGCGTATAACAAGTAATCATCAAAGTCCAAGAAAATAAGTCCCTTCGAGGCATTATAACAAAGAGTTTATAAGCTTCATCAAACTTCCCATTATGCAAGTACCCAGAAACCATAGTGTTCCAAGAAACTAAATTTCTGCGAGGCATTTTATCGAACAGGTTGCGTGCAGCATTGATTCTTCCATTTTTCGCGTAGACAGAGATCATTGAATTGTATGTGACTGTGTTTTTCTGGGCCATTTGAGTGAAAACTTTGATTGCATCTTCGATTTGACCCGATTTTCCTAACTGGGTTATTCTTTTGTTTTGACTGAAGACATGATGACTCCCTTGTTCCCCAACTGATAATAGCCTTTGCTTCATGATTCGAAACACTGATCAGTTTGAGACAATTTTTTATGTCTCCATTTTGAGGTTTCCTTGAAAGCCCAAAAGGTGGTCTTGGGCATTATGGCGCCGAAGGTTTTTTCAGAGAAACAAATGGGCCAAGCTTAAAAAGAGCACAGTCCACATACCACCACAGCCCTATGGCGGCCTCATGTGAGCCCACATGTGGGTTCACAAAGATTTTGTTCGCAAGTTCATGGCATCCCCTGAATTTAAATAAATTTAATGAGAAATTTTAAATATTAATCTTAATATTTGAATTTAAAAATAAAGAAGGAAGATAATTGTTGAAATTTAGAGCGATAGTTATTAACCTGAAACTTGTGATCCAAAACATAATTATAAATCAAGGAAAATTTTTGGTTGACTCAGAGACTAATTCTCAGACCTTACCTTCTGCTTTACTGGTAAGATCAAGAAAAACAAGAGCATCAAAATCATGTGAGCAAAAATTAAATTCCATGCATGCTCTTCCTCGATTATAGAAAGTTTATAGCTATCACAAAACACATAAACATGATCAAAACTCCCAGAGGGGTAAACTGGTAATTCAGTAAATGCCCCTTAATTTCAGTGGGTATAATCTTACGAGTGCTACAATTAACAAAGAAAAGGGGAGTTCTTTCTATATGGTTCTTTCAGCATCAAAAGATGGTCAGCCAGGACAATCATGAATCTCAAGGATGATAAATAAGCAGCCGTCCTGGAAAAATAGGGTCTAATGTGTTCTTCTGCCGATTAAAATAGCAGTACTCCCCCCGATCTTTTCTTTTCCTATGAGAGCGCCTCCATGTTTTAAACTCAGAAGGCAGCCTACAATGGTCCTGAGAGTCGTTTCAGTTTAATCATCACAACTCGTCGTGAACTTCAGGTTCTGGGTTGGCTTTTTCATCAGCTGATCCATCTGGGTTGATTTTTTCTTCGGCCGAACCATCTGAATCTGTTGTTTGTTTCTCCTTTTCAGGAGTCTCCCCAGAAGTTGAGTCAGCACTGTTCATGTTGTCTCCGCTGGTCTCAGTTTTGTTCTTAGGCTTCTCAATTTTTGGCTTTGGCTTGGAAATTCTGTTAACACTGGCGACCTATATAAACACCAATCAAATATCAATTAAAATGGCACACACAGGCAGGAAAATCTTTGCGGCGGTATCAAATTCTCGTTTCGTAATAAAGAAGTTGCTGAGACTTGCAGTAATACCTTGTCTTGCAGATTCAACACCTTCGAATATATTTCTTCAGATGTCAGTACTGGTGTGCTGAATCCTGAAGCCCTGTTGGGAAATAGGGAGGAAGAACGACTTTGTAATCACTTGGATTTGAACATGCCCATAGGCAAGAAAATAAAATAATAAAAATCTCCTTATATGCAGAACCAACTCTTTGAATACTTACTTCTTCTGTTCAGCCTCCTTTTCATCCAGCCAACTCTTTAACTTGTCAGCATCACTCACCACCTGCAAAACCACACATTCACAAAATCCATATGTAAGCATCACTAGAGATTGTTCCAATCGTAAACAGATTCCAGAAAATCTCATGAGGAGGCCATGTTAGATTAAGGTGTGGAAAAAACCTCATCTACTCTGTCCTTCGGAAGCCAAGGTTTCTTTGTCTCCCAGCCCTGTACAATCTGCAGGAAATGATAAAAGAAATGGTCACTGTGCTTATTATGCTGTCTTCAAATTAAGCCACAAAGAAAATAATATTTAATCAATGGTTGAAATGCTAGCCTATCAAAGCTTTGGTTTTTTTTTTCCTGTATTTAGCTTTTATCCAAGCAAGTAGATGCAATGCTAGATATCAACATGTCGCTTCCTCTGTCCCACAGTTTTATCGTATTCAATTTGAGCAGCTGAAATAGACAGATCAGCAAAAGACTGCTGTCTGTCCCATAAACAAAAGCCCTTCCACACCCCAAGGATATTTTTAAAATACAATGATCCTTGATTAACTTTTCAAAGTGACAGGGATTATGGGACAAAAAAAAAAAAGAAGAATACTAAAATCCAATGGGAAGGGTGCATTTCCACAAATAAACATATTAGTTAATTATAAATTCATCTATTTTTCCAGCCTAGGTTTTTTCGTTTTTTTTTCCCAGCTTCATGATCAAGATGGCAATAGTGAATAACAACAAAATCTGAGCCCAAGGAAAAATAAACATTTTTTTATAAAGCATGCGATTGAAATGCAGTATCTGAAGTACCTGTTGCAGCTCACCAACATACTTTCGAGCTAACTCTATTGCTGTTGGTCTTGCTGAAAGTTCTTTATACCTATATCAAAAAAATTCACAAGTTGGAATTAATAATTCAAATAGCCAATCACTTGTGTAAATAACAACAGTTCCCGTCTAATTAGATGCCCCAACTACAGCCAGAAAATATCACCTGAAAAATATTGGGTCACCAAAAGCTTTTAGTGAATCTAGGCGTTCCTGAAACTCTTTTGCTGTGGCATCTTCACCTTCTGTGTATAGCCACTCTTGGACCTAAAACAATACAACACGCTCCCATGTCACAAATGTAGGCAGAGAAGCTAATATCATGGACCCTTTTAAGTTACCAAAAATACTTGGAAAAAAAGAGAGGAAAAGGCTCACCTCATCAAGCTTCTCAATGAAGGATTTCCGTTCATCATCAGTAGAAATTTTCTCAAACTCTTCAGTTGTCTCAAACTGGCACAGCAGGTAAAGATATCAACAATAAATTAAAGGAAATGGAATGCTGACTATTCATAATAAAACTCTAAATTTATAATAGCAATCAAATCAAGATTAATAGTTCCAAGGAAAGGTGGTCATTACAAGAAATGGAACTGTCTAATCTTCATTTTTAAACTAAAAGTTGAATTGATCGAAAATTCCAAACCTTTTCTTTAGTAGAATATATATATCCTTCCAAATTATTTTTCAACTCGGCAGTTCTTCTTCGCTCTGCATCCTTTTTGTTCAATTCTTCTAATTTTCTTTTGGCTTGAGCTAGATATTCTTTGGACAGAGGCATTCCAGGTCCCACTGTCTTCTCAACAATCTATAAATATAAACAATAGAAATAAGCAACAAGAGAGGTGTGAAACACACAACTCACCATCATAAAACTTTCTAGCATGCAAGTGAAAAAACTTTTAAAACTGCAAGCTTGTTTGTACCTTCAGGGGAACCCTAAAAGTCCGTTTTTTCAGCTTCTTCTCTGTAATGGGCTCAGTAGTACTTGGTTCTTCAGTAATGTTGATGGATGTATTGTCAGTCACACCATCAGAATTCGACTTTTCATCACTTTCTTCTGTAGTGTTCTTAGTGTCAGTTTCAAGTGTTATATTTGGAGATGTGGTGGTTGTGTTTTCCACAGTCAGGTTCTTTTTAGGAACTTCCACCCATTCTGATATTTCAATAACAGCATCTGCTCGATCCAAAGAAAGAATTCCACTTCTGCTAAGAGAGAAATGCAGATTTGCCTTGATGGGGGATGACAAATTCCGTGAGGAATACCTAGCAACACAAAGGAAGAACAGAAGAGAAATGTGATGTTAGAAGTTTTTGTGAAGGAAAATGATTCAAGATACAAGCATTGAGCCTTGTATAAATCCAGAAATGATTCAGAGTATAGCTATCCTTACTTCTCACTTGCATCTGCTAGACCAGACACAGAATACTGAGAAAATACAGGGGAGGTAACACCAGGTGGTAAAAGATCAGGCTCATATGACAGTGAAACTTCAAAATCTTTTGTATGAATGATGGATCTGAACATCTGTAAAATAAAATAAAATAATCCATGCATAATAAGTACAACTGAAAGGCAAATTTTGAGGCATTTGGGGCATCAAAATGGTTTTTCTGATTGACCTTTTCAAACACAGCATAGTCATTTTACCATGTTATTTACCTTACTGGGGAGTTTTCTCATCCTTGGAACAAGTAATTGCCTGGTGCTCTCATCTTTCAGCAGATCAGGTCCGTCTAATTCAACTACCAATCCATATGATGAACCATCAACCATTCCTAGCTTGCGATTCAATTTTATTCCATCACTCAAATTTGCAGCATGTAGAGATGAACCAAGAACTACAGCTTCATCAGCATCTAGATGTTTGTCCAGCTCATTCTTTCCAAGAAATTCCTGGAGCTTAGCCTGTTATGTGCCCAAAGAGTTTTCTTTTATTTGCATCCTTAACACAAATCAGATCTAACACAGAAATAGAAGCTCAAGATTGAAGGGAGATATGAATTGATAAGCAGCTAAGTGCATGGTATAGGAGATTATTCCAAACAGAAACTTAAAGAGCTAACTTCAATTTGTTAACATCACAATGACCTTATAATAAAACTACTTTTATCCTGTTCTTTTACGGTGGTAACAACAAATGGCCTCTACTGCTTAAACATCATCTTCACTGTAACCATTCTTCTATAATTCAGGTTTTTTTTATTAAAAAAAAAAAGAAAGAAGAAAAAGAAAGAAGGGATATGAAAGATTGATTTTTTACTCTGACTTGTTAGCTCTCCAAGATTGTGCAAATCAAAAAGTAAGAACAAAGTTGGACCAAATAAAAAGACATATCAGCAGCTGACACAGTGGGGCTTGATTACCAGCTGAAGCTTCATTTTAGGAGAAAACTGTCAACATGACTAATAGTAGACTAAGATGGCTAAAATTGATGGATAATATAGGCAAACACAACATGATAGTAGTAGGTATTATTCAAACCAATGATAGTAGTAGATTAAGATACCTTTGCTTTAAACAACTATCATTAAGTTTATTTTAACTATTGTTACAAAGCTTAATCAGTTGTCATGGGCTTATACACAATTGAAGAAGATAGTACCAACCTGCAACTTAGGGACTCTGGTAGCACCTCCTATAAGCTCTACTGCATATAACTCGTCCAAGTTTAAACCTGAATGCTTCAGAACTTCCTTGAGAGGTACAAGAGATCTGTCCCACAGATCTGCACAGAGCTCTTCAAACTTCTCACGTGTTATGGTGCTCCTGGAGAAAAATTAAAGATAATGGTTTGAATGAATTGGGCAAGGTATATCCACAGAGGTGCTGATGAAATATAAGCAACAAGCACAACTCAATGTCTAACCACCAGTATGCATGCATATTGTAACAACATTACAGTCAGTTAAGATAATTTCTCACACATAAAGAGAAGAATGTTCATCGTGTAAAAAATTATAGGGGGCTAATGTGAGAAAAAGTGGAATAATAAATTCTCATAAATATGCACCCAGACATTTGCTCAGCAGGCAATGAGGCAGTGCAGCATGGCAGTAGGAAAAAAAATGTACAGGTACATGAAAACAGACATGGACAAAAAGAACTTGAGGAATTGTTTAGAATCTACTGACCTGAAGTCCCGATCATCATAGAGGGATTCAACTGATATTGGGGCCGCAGTGTTTGCACTCAAGATTTCTTTCGTCCGTTTGACTTGTTTCTTCAATTTAGCCATTGCCTTGGGAAACTTCCTCACATCAAACCCATTTCCAACTTGTTTATTAAACTCATCAGCAAAGTACTCCACCAACCTTGATTCCATAGTCTGACCTCCAAGTTCTGGGTCCCATCTGACATCCTTAACCTGGAAATATAATTAGCATTCACAACATTGCTAGCGGTACTGAACTAAGCATCCATAAGAAGAACAACAAGCTGTATAGGACAAGGCTGGAAGTGAAAACATTGAGGCTATCATAAGATAGTGGTCAGGAGCATCTAACATAAATGACATGATTCAGATCAGAACAAGCAACCACAATCACAGACTTAATGTAAGAAGAATGGCCACAATGCAGCTTTTCAGTAAGATATTTCTTTTTTGGATCCACTGCCTCCTATTTCAATATTAAAAAATAATGCATTTTTCTACACAGAAATCTATCACAAAACAATTAACAAAACAAACAAAACATTCTCACTGATCACCAAATGCCAATTACTGAAACCAAACTTACCTGAAATTGATTAACAGACACAGTCTTTCCAAACTCCTTGGCATTATACGCTGAGAAGTAAACAAGTGCAGCATAAGTGCTACTCGCACCCATGTCATAAAACACAACATACCGCGACCCATTAGAAAAATCCTTATCAATCCCATATTGCAATGCAGCACCAGAATGCTCATTAATCAAAGCAAGCACATTAATCCCCGCCAATTGCGCCGCCTGAACCAAACCCCTCCTCTCCGCCTGCCCAAAATATGCCGGCACCCCAACCACTGCATCCTTAACCACGACCTTAGAATGAAACTCCGCCAAATCCCCTGCAAAACCCAAAATCATCCCCAACAACTCCTCCAGCGAATACAACCCCACATTCCCACCCTCATCCTCATCCTCAACCCTAAACGCAACTGCCCCTCTCGAATCCTTCACCACATCATACGGCAAATACATTGCTTCCAGAAATCCCTTAACTTTCTCATACGATTTCCCTAACATATCTCGCAAATGTGAATACACTTTATCTGGATACCGCGCAGCAATCCCCAATGCTTCTTCGCCTAAAAGCCGAGTTCCAGATTGGAATGCAACTAAAGCTGGGGTTTTTCTCTTCGACATTTCGTTAATTGCTATAGAAATTGGGGTTTGGCCTGGTTTTAGGTTTACTACTGCTACTTTTATCCATTCCGAACCTAGATCTATGCTCGAAACAGCTGATTCTGATGGAATTGAATTTAATAATAATAATAATAATAATAATAATACTAACCGTAACCCTAATTTTAATAAACTCATTTTGATCACGAGTTTATTCTTGTCACTCGATCAAGAAAGGAAGGAAGGAAGGAAGGAAGGAAGGAAGGAAGGAATCAATCCGTCTGCAAAAGAAAGGGAAATAAAGAAAAAGAAAGGTCAGTGCTCTGTCTGGACAGGTTCTTATTTCCCGGATAACAAGTATAAGACTTGTGAAAAAAATCTGAAGAAAAAATTATTTTCCCGGAAAAGAAGCAGAAAATTTGTGAAAAAAAATTAATTTTTTTTTAAAAAGAGAGAGGCAGAACTGGAAAGAGGGAGATACCAGAAGATTAATTGCACTTCCTAGAGAGAGAAGTGGTATGAACTTGAAGCTGATATTGATTTATGTTTTTTTCCTGTTTGGTTGACGAGAAAAAGAGGAGAGAAAGTGGAGTGGCTTAAATCAGGTGGCAGAGGAGGGGTGTTGACGTGGGAAATGAATTGAAACAGTAGCCAATAGGAAATGGCTACGTGGCAAAAAGTACACGTGGTGAGACCTGAGACATCAGCTGCGTTGTTCTGACGGTTGCAGTAGAAAGGAAAAGAAGTTATAACCTCAAATTATAAGTTATAACCTCAAACTATGCATGAATTATGATCTCGACCCTCAAAGTATTGTTTTTCTTAATTAGGTCCCATGAAATATTAGATGTTCTTCAATTAAGTTTTATATGGTTGAAATATGGCATTTATTTGCATGAAATATTAGACATCTATTTTCTTCCACAGTCAAAGAATGTAATCACGAGGCTATTATTTCATATAATTATCTATAAAATAAATTATATATTTTATATACAAATTTGTCTTCATGCAAATTGACATGATTTATGGGATATATGTAAACTTCTTGAATTACCACGTGAAAAAGAAATTTATTAATTCACTAAAAAAAATTATATTCCTTTATATTTTTTACATTTATCATCTTCATTTACTATTTCTATCTTATAACACACAACCTTAGAACAATATTAGGATACTGTTTGCATCGTGTTTCATAAAAATTAAATTTTTTATATATTTTAAATCATTTTGATATGCTAATTTTAAAATACTTTTTAAAAAATAAAAAAAATCATTTTAATACATTTCAGCACGAAAAATATTTTGAAAAGCAACCACAACCACATTTCCAAACAGCAATGTAGTAACAGTTGTTTTTCAAATAATTTTTCGTGCCGAAATACATGTCAATGATGTTTTTTTATTTTTTAAAAATTAATTTTGACATCAGCACATTAAAATGATCCAAAACATTTAAATTATATTAAATTTTAACAAAAAATATATGATTATCGATAGAACTCTTCATCTACAACCTTTGAACCTTAATAATTAGCTATGAAAAGCCCTAAAATCTCTTGAAGTTTACTCACTTTATTAATGTCATCGAAAAGCCGGACAAAAACTAGTTCATGCTTTTCATTTTGCGCTTATCTCCTGGTTCTTTTCATGCCTGACAGAAATACCAGGACATGGGACAGTCCTGGATCTCTTTACGGATGCTCCATTATGTTCTCTAGATCTTCAACAACTTTCAAGCGAGAATACTCATTAAAGCTCTTTTGACCATACAAAATGCAACTCGAGACCTTGCCTCTTCCCCCGATAGATGGCACATTCGCTAGTTCCGTCACCTATACAACTAAGTGCTTATAGTTCCATCACCGCTTGGATAACGCCATGTACAAAATCCTTCAGAAGACGTTTTGTGGGTTCGTCCTATTACCTAATGAAATGCCTTGAAGGAATATAGAACACAAACAACATGGGTTTCTGATTTCTTGTATATATACAAGAAATAGATGGGGAGAAGGCTCAAATTTATCTGAGAAGACTTCTAAATATTTATCATGCTTGTTCGACTCCTTCCTGGACTGATTATGCACCAAATTCTTGCCAAGTTCGCATGTGGAGCAGTTGGGTTGCTCAGGATGCTCCAACAAGCACCTCAGCAAAAGTCAATGAAAAGCTAGGAAGTAAGATTATTTCCTCTAGACAGAAATCTCTTAGAACTTTCTGCATACTAGAGGCTTATGAGTTAAGAAAATAAAAAATAAAAACTATGAATATAATGCTACATTCAATATCAAGTTACATGTTTGCTTCTTATATAATCTGTGGTTGCTTGCTTATTCGAGAATTATGTACAAGTATAGAAAACAAAGGAACAGTGGACAACTCGATCTGCGGATGACATGCTAAACATCTAGAAAAACCAATACTTTTTTCTTGCTACTCTGGTGGGAACACTGGTGGGAACATCTGTATGAACAGACAGTTTTCATGAAGGTTATTAGTTTGGAGGTAACAAGAGAGAAGAAAAAATTGTAGTACTGAAGGAAAAACATGTTGCAAGTATTGGTTTGTCCCTCACCTCCATTTTCGTACAATGAATTGTAATGAACTTCACTCCAAAAGCTTAGCCAAATTTCTGGAAACAGGAACAACAGCCATAATATTAGAACAAGACTACTGCAATTTCATTCAACTTATAGCTGTTAGATTTTATTCAAATACACTGAAGAGCAGAAAAGAGGTTAAAATGATCTATCTTTGTTAGGTTATTTCTTCTTTTCAACTCCCATCCCTTATCCTGGTATTGGCTTCAAAATTCCCATGATCTCAAAAGGTATTGGAGGTGATAATTGTAAAATAAAATATTCAGTTTCTCAAGATAGGTAAAGCATGCAAGACTTACAAATGATAGGATAATAAGAACTTGCATTTGGACGTTCAATTTACTCTACGGGAATCAATCATAACACAGAGTTCCATTTCATGATAAGCATTATACACATTAGAATATCGCAACAATGACATATGGGATATAGTATACAGATTTAGATCTACCTCTGGTTGGACTCCTGTCTTTGGGAAAGATTTCGATATAGCATGTGTCCCGGAAAGATGTTAACACACAAATTTTGGCTCCAAACTGAATGCATGCCCGTAAAAGGTCAGAGGATAGCCATTCCATACATAAGTGAGTAGTAGTTACAAAGAATGAGAACAATTAGGTTTCATGATTTATGTTCTTAAGAAAAACAGATCCAATAAATTAAATAGGAAAAAAGCAATCAAGGAGCTAAACAGATAAATCTCCACTTACTCTATCTGCAGCAGCTTGTAGGGTTACATGATCCCCCCATTCCCCTGACCTAGTATCATGTAAGGGTTCGCACACAAAAATGAATTAGAATGCAGCTACATTTATTGTAAGCATGCTTTCCAATTTTGCAGGAAAAAAAAAAAAACTAGTAGGCATCGCCATAGAAGTCTAACTTTTTCATGTTCTTCACATAGCTTCTATACTTCATTGGGACATATCCTTCATACAATTTTCTGTGATGCTTTAGCTGAAAAGGAAGATGAATGAAACAATAAGGAAAATAGTGTAACATGACAGAGAAATTTCATAGAAAAAAAACACTACGTAGACTCGTGTATACCGCCAGGCACATGGATGTATTTGAAGTTGGCCAATAGTGGCTGTTTTTCCAAAACACAACCTCTATCTTTCCCAAGTTATAATGAATTAGTGCAATCATGTGCAGAGATTTACCAACATACCTGCTTGATTATTTGTTTCCTTGCATGTTTGTGGTAATCTGGACTGCGAAACAACTGGTCTGCTAATGCTCGAAACTGTCAAATAAGTCAAACCAGTGGTTTATAAGCATATTCTGTAATAGAGTTCTCACAGTGACTTATGGGACTCTTTCAAACATCCTTACATGTACAATCATGAATAAACAGTTCAAAAAAATGAAAGCCGCACCTGGCAATTCCCATCACCTTCCATTTTTAGTTCTTCTAAACCATATGTAGCCAACCTGAATGAAAAGCACTTACTAAGACAACTGAAAGATGAACCAACCATTTTGCACAGAAAAGAAATGAAGCATTTGGCATCAGATGGTAAATGCCATATATTCAATATTTCAACAATCATGCACATGAGCATGCCATTGAGCCAGTTTGATGATCTAACTTAACCATTAAAAAATGCGAAGTCTATAAATGGAAAAGGATGCTCATAGGGCCATGCAACACCAAGCTAACTTAACCATAAAAAATGTGAAGCCTATAGAAAGGATGCAACCAACTGAAACAAAATTCATCGAACCCGTGAGAAAAGGCAAACACATAATAATAGACAGTGATACTTACTGGCATGCCACATTACAGACAGGCTAAAAATGAAATGCATGATATGAGAATGAAAAAGAAACAGCATATAGGGTGGATAACAACATCAAACCTTTCAGATAGCCGCTCATGGTCTAAGGTTGCATCATTCACATCAGGTATCTCACCATTAACCCTTGGAGTGTGCTGCCAACACATTGAACCAATGAGCATTCACATGATTAAATAAAAAGACAGAAGTTACTCAACAGCAGAGGTAAATGAGGCAAAAAAAAAAGAAGAAGAAGAAAAGAAAAGAGGACGAATATGCATGCCATTGGTTAATATATTAGGTTAAAAGAAAAATATAACAAATCACTAACATAGAAGCAAGTGCCAGATATGTTGTATATTTGCTTGAAATTGTTGAAGAAGCCTTGGCGAATATAATCCAGTGAGCAATTCCTACTCAGTTCCTCTAAAGACATATGCTTGTTGTGAGCTAATGTGAAGAAAAAGTGAACCAATACAACCCTTACTATCAGCAAGGAACTACCAATTGTATGCTTGGCTTATGCGGCCAAAAATATCATATAATTCTCATTGTTTTACAGCTGGTTTCTTCTGTATTTTTAGAGACTGACTGTTTTAATCTTATATTTTCTGGATGACTTATTGGATAGGTATATGCAGGTTCACTAGGTGATTTGGCATGCTTCTTAATTTTTAAGGTTTGGATTATTGTTTACTTCAGAAGGATTCACTGTGGGGAGAAACTTAATGGCCGAAGATTCCCAGTTAGCTACTTCTTCTGCTTATCTATACATGGAAGTTAGATACACGTGAACTGTATCAATTCAAAACCTTGCTGCAACAATGCTACCCGGAACTATCCATTGTTTTGCTTAAATTAACGAATGATATCACAACCCAGCTTCGCCCATCATAACTACCACCCAAAATTATAGTAAAGATTGGTTTAGCATCCCATATCTACAGCCCATTTTGGTGGAGCACAAGGTCAATAGAGGTCCAAATTTAATATAATTCTTCAAATGGTCCTCTCTGTCGTATGGAAGAAAAAGATGTACCACCCATGTGAGCTTGAGAATATGTGAAATGTCACACACACACACACACACACACACACACACACACACACACACACACATGCAAGCATGTAGTATGGACTAGAAAATACAGATGTGGAAAGGAAAATACCGGGATGGAGTCCAAGTGCGAGAGTCTCTTCCCCAGCCTTCCTGCAACTTGAGAATTTCCCTCTTCTGCTAAAATGCTTGCAATGGTTTGGTCATCCTCTGTATCTGGAAAGCTGCTATTCAAACTTGAAGTCGAGCTCACACTTGCATTACTATAGCTTTCAGTCATACTATGCCAACAGCAACAAATCCAAGCTAAGATGCACAAATTTCTATACAAGATGATAACAAACTTCAAAATTAGAATATACTTCTTCTTTTTTTTTGGACAAGTTAAAATTAGAATATACCATTCCTACGAACAAACAGCATTCTTTAATCTAAAGATTTATAGGCATCCATTCCCTAATTTAATAAAGAAATAAGCAAATACAACAGCTAAACTAATCATGCATCATGAATCAAGGAACAATTTATTTACTTTAGCTAAGTCAATCTACAAATAGAAACCAAACAAATCCTAATCTTTCCATGTTTCCCTTTCAATTTTCTCAGCAACCAAACATAGCAAGTAACAAAGAAGAAAACTCCCACTAATCAATTCAACAGCGAGAGAAATGCAAAAGCTCACACAAACCAACCGAGAACAAACTTGAAACTCAAAACTTGAGCAAAGAATAAAGAAAACCCAGCATCAAAATTCAACTTTACAGGTTGATAAAATAGTAGAAATGGAAAGATTCGATCTTTTTTTGGTGGGTTTCAATCTTATAAATCAATTCCCAGCAACCAAACACACGAAAAACGAAAAGAAAAATCCAATGAACCCAGTTGAATACATGATATAAAAGGTCAAAGTAAATAATAGACAAATAAAAAAAGGCATGTACTTTATTAGAAAAAGGAGAAAGAGACAAAAGAATAATAGGTTACCTGGATATGAAATGGTGAGGAAGAAGGCCTTCGCTTGTGTAGGTCAGAGGCTTCAAGCCTTCAACTATTATTTGGACAAAATGAAATATATTAATGCATAGACTCCATATGTAAGTTTTGGACTTGACGTTATCGTCTCTCTTCCGACAAGAAACCAGCACAACACGTTGCTTTAGAAAGACTTTTTCATTTGCTTTGTTCACGTGTCATGACTTGGAATTCCAACGTTGTAAGAAACAGTTCCTGGATCATGATCTTGTTTATTTTTGGTTTAGAAACAAAAGTAGAAAAAGTCAGAGATCATGACTGATGAACAAATAATAGTTCGACAAATGTAGCACGAGTTGGATGACTATTCAAGTGTCGGCTTTAGGAACAAATAGTAGAGAAACTCCTTATCATCACTTGGATTGAGTTTGGTGGGCACAGTCAAATTATGGATCAACTAGTTATCTGAATTTGATCTGGTCTCCCTAGTCCGGCACAGGTGATCAGGCACTTACAATCGGGGTGACTAAGCGCTGGCGCCTGTCCAGGCCTGGCCCAGTGACATACAATTTTCATTTTTGCTCTCTACGTTTTTTTCCTTTCTCTGTCATTTTTTATTAGGCCTGTTTATTTATTGAAAAGTAATTTTTTTAAAAAAAATAATTCTAGAAAAAATAAATTTCAGGAAAGTAAATTTCAGAAAAGTATTTTTCAATGTTTGGTAGTGTAATAGAAAATAAGTTGGAAAACATTTTCCAGTGTTTGGTTATGTGATGGAAAATGAGCTGGAAAATAATTTATTAATTTTTTATTTTTCTCAAGTTTATTAAAATAATGAGGAACAAATCTTACAAATTAAAAAGTTGAATGAGAATGAAATTAAAAAAAATATAATTTCATAAATTATCTCAAATAAAATAAATAATAATCAAAATAATAGAGATCAAATCTAAAAAATTAAAAAAAATAAAAGGTGAATAAATTAAAATAATAATAATTAACATTTCATAAATTATTTCAAATAAAATAAGTAACAATCAAAAGAATAAGGACCAAATTTGATAGATAAAAATTTTCAATAAAAAAATGATAAGGAAAAAGCAAATAGCAATTATAAAAATAAGGACCAAAATTAATATAAAAATTAAATTTTAAGAGATGGAATTGAAAAATAAATATACAAAACAAATTATATATAGCAATCAAAAGTTTGAGGATCAAATTTAATATAATCAGCAAATAATGACATTTCTAAATTTTTCACAACTTCCAGAAAGTGTTTTCCGCCTAAATTTTCCAGGAAAACACTTTCCTGAAAACCAAGCCAAATTTTTCTTTGACTAGAAAGTATTTTCCGTTGACCAATTTTTCTAATGACAAACAAACATAGAAAAGTTTGAAAAGTGATTTTCCAAAAATTATTTTCCGAGAAACAACCACAGCCTTACATTTACTTTAATACGCAGCACACAATTTCTCTTATAATCATGTAATACAGTATACACACATAATCCATGGCATAACTTCAAACTAGCCAATGAGCCACTTTAATGGGTGAATAACATGATTTTCTCGTCCATGAAGAAATTACAAGCCTAGATGTATAAAAACACCCGAATCAATGGGGTTTTTTTAGCATACTACGCTTCCTTGCACTTTCCATTTTTGTTTTCCCATCCATTATTTTCTCAATATATATACAAGTGCTAACTTAAACATTGCAGTGTTCCATGTACCAATAAAAAACTAGTTTTACATAGATTGTTGTGCATGGCTAACCATAGAAGCATCTCTTTTTATTTTATTTTTAGGAGAAACACCTTTCTAGATTGCTGCAGTGTGATTTAAACTTGAAGGGAAGGGGATTGGGTTGATCAAATGCACCTGTTGAGTCATCCGCAACATTTATAACTGCAAATTCTGTAGTTACTGCAAAATCGTAACTGAAGATCTTATTAGGCAACATGCACAAGGAAAGAAGATTGAAATACTGGGATTCAACTTTGACTAAATTCTGCTGGAAATTTGCTGCCATTATTCTGCTGTAACCTGCTGCCATTATACTGCTGCAACTGCCATTGATCTCCTGTCCAACATATAATACACACACACACCGCTGTAATCTTAGAAGAAAACAAGAGAGAATAAAATCTTCATTCTATCACTGTACAAGTTTCTATAGCACTCAATGTTGTTCTTTCACGTGTGTTCAAACTCTCCAAAACACGTCAATGTTTTTTGGAAGTTATAAATTCCGTGACTCAATAAACACGTTATTCTCTTATTGACAAAAAAAAAAAATCTCATTTGTCAACTAGTCCAACCTGCATTTTCACCCCTTCACAAGATACACGATGTTTTCCTTCATAATTATTTAATCCACGTTCATAATCCCCTAAACTATGCCTCTTATCCTCCCCCGGTCGTTTTTCAATTATCTATTCTTCTTATAGCCTTATTTTTCATGACATCTGCCGTTAATGTTCACATTATTCTGCGAATCTTCAGTGTTGACTCAATGTGTCATGATGCTCGACCTGACTTAGGCTAAGTTTGAAAAACCGAATGGAGTTAATTGATCAAACCCGAGCGACATGTTAGTTCATAAATTAATTATTTTATTAAAAAAAATTGAAAACAATTTGGAACAACTAAGATTAACATGCTTAACTTTCATTGATCTTCTTTCTTTCTATTCATCTCTCTTTTGCTAATAGCCATGGCATGATCTAACAACGCAGTAAACATACTGGAGGTTTCCCATGACAAGACCGCCTCATCAAATTCTTTCCTTACACAAAATGTTTGCAATGAAAGATATTATTGAGTTGCAGAGTGGCTGGAAAATTCCTTCCTCTTTCTTTTTAGAGCAATTAACATGAGAGAATTAGTGAGAACAGGACTCGGAAATTTTGTAGAATTTTGCAAAAATCCCTTCTTTTTGGAAGAACATTTTAAACATAAAAGAAAGAATACAGGGAATACGAAAGCACTAACCCATATCATTTTTCTTTTCCATGTTGAAATTAAGATGATATGAGAAATCGAACTTTAAGATTAACAGTAGCAGCAAAACTTTTTTTTTTTTTCCTTCTTTCTCTTTAATGAAGAAAACCCATATTATTAAGCATAGACTGATTAACGGAAGCCAACAAGGGGTCAAGCCAGAGAGAGCTACTTTCCATATCGCAATATAAGGAGCGAAACACAGAAGAAAACCAAGTATAGCATGACAAACTTAGGAGCCTACAAATGCATCCAGCAGCTAGACAAACAGAAGCGTACGCTTCTGACAAGCAAATTGTCCAAATTTACAAAGGATTGACGCAGAGGATTACTGCAATTGTCAAAGCCACAATTGTGTAAGATACCCCAAAGCTAACATAGAAAACATTCATGTTTATGAGATCATCATCTTCATGTCCACCACCAGGCATCGGTTGTGATGGTGATTCATCTTCACTGTAATTTTTCTGCGACGAAGGTCCACACAAAAAAGGGTTCCATTAATAACCGCTTTCATCAGAGGTCCCGATCATAACTGCTCATGATTGAGGAGTAATTCATTTTGAAGAGATTAAAAGGCCTTTCCTTTGAAATTTTCCATGAACAAGAGATTCTCATCGATGAAATAAGGCTGCCATATTTCCAGGGTGGCACCAAAATAAACCCCACCATTCTCACCGACAAACTTTCCCGGGTCAATTTGCTGGGCTAACAGATGTAATAACCATAGCTAGAAAGACTGGAATGAAGCATTTCTTTATAATCTTGATTAAGGGTATATTTGATAACACGATTGAAACTATATTTTTTTAAATTTTAAATTTATTTTTGTAAAAAAATATTTTATATATATATATATATTTTTATATCATTTTAATATACTAATATTAAAAATAATTTTTTAAAAAATAAAAAAAATATTATTTTAAAATACTTTTAAATAAAAAACATTTTAAAACACAATTATTATAACAATTTCAACTATAAATTTATTAGGTTCATGATTTGTTAGGCTTTTCTTCACGGGCAAGTTATCAGGTTTTATATCTTTCATTTATACGTGAACTTTAGGCCCAATTTCTAATAAAATTAGATTGGATCAAAGCATGGTTAGTCCTTATATTTTGAACAAAATTATAACTTAGTCCTTTTTATTTGAAGAACTATCTTAGCCCCTTGATTGTGTTGACCACACATTTGCATTTTTTTTTTAATTCCAAATGTAAAGAATAAGATAGTATTATTTTAAATGTATTATTAGGATATGCACACATATTTTAAATGCTGTCTCCAATACAATACGTACATTCTTATCTCCAATTATTTCAATTCTTAATAAATCTATTATTTTAATTTTAATTCAAACCGTTTAATATTACAGCATAGAGTGTTTTTTATAAGTGGTTAAATTTTTCTTGAAAATATATAAAATGATTTTCTTAAGATTATTTTTAAGATAATAATTACCAAACAATAATTAAAAAAATATTTCAACTGATTTGCAATTTGCTATAAAAAAAATTTTCTAGCAATTTATTAGTTACTCTAATTAATTTAAAAAATAAGGTAGAAAGTGAGCGGCAGCTTCTCAAGTAATTGATAAAACCATAGTTATTAAATCTGAACCGTCCCGGCAGGACAACCCGAGACCCATTAGCTGAACTAGTCCGAGTAAGAGAAAAAACCGTCTAGGAAAAAAACCCGGTAAAACCTGATCGACCCGGCCGGACCCGGTCGAGACGCGGCGTTTTTTTTAAAATGTGGTTTTCCTATATTTTTTATATGAAATATTAAAATTTTAATTTTTTTTAATTTTTCCGGATCAATTCGGGTTGACCCGAGTTAACCCGGGTTAACCCATAAAAATCAGGATCCGGTCCTCTTAATTGCATAAAATATTCATTGAAAAGGATTAAAATACCTTTAAATACAAAGTTTTTTTCTTATTTTTTTTAAAACTAAAAATATTATTTGCTTTTACTTGAAAATTAAAAAAGCTTGAATATTTTTGTGGAAAAAAATTAAAAAAAAAAACATTTATACATTCACCTTAAAAATTAAAAATTAAAAAAAAATACTATTACAATCTACTCTCCTAATCTAAGTAATTTCTTCATTTATCTTATGTTATAATAAAGCTCCTGTAAATAAAAAAAACAAACAAATAAAAATAAAGTAAAGACAATAAGTCGGAAGCTGAAGTTGCATTGGGGTTAAGAAAGCATTAAAGCAAACCTCCAAAAAGGAAAAAGAAAAAGGAAGAGTGAGACTGAGAACACCAATAGTTTAAAGAGTAAAGGTATCGATGTTCTTTACGATGAGAACTTCACCTGTTAATCTCTCCTCTCCATCGAGTATACCATCCTTATTCTGTCTTCAACTTTGGCCACACAATTCTTGGAATTTTAGGTAATGATCTTGATCTTGCCACTTTTAGCTGATGTTTATAAATTGATTCTGGCTTGTTGAGTATGATCTATGGTTAAACTATCCCCCGTACTTGTTTTGAAAGCAAAATTACCTTTATTTTTCTGTATTTTGACAGTTAGCCTGGACAGTCGCACGAGCATAGCAAGTGTATATATATAAATATATATAGTGTTCAGGTTAACGATCTTAGACTGAAATGGCATATGAATCTTGATTGTTGGCAATGAAGGAATCAAAGTAATTGATTTGTAGTTTGGATATGTTACTCTTCCAGCCTGCATATCTTTTCCAATTTTCATCCAACATATGAACCATTGCTGAAAAACATTTTCTTTCTGTAGGTATAGAAATGGAAGAAAGAAAGTGGGAGGATTTAGAGTTTTACTGCTTAGTGAATGTGCTAGGAAGGGTGGGCATGGAATCACTTCTATTAGATGTCCCTTTCGTGTGCAAGTCATGGTACAAAGCCAGCCTTGATCCTTCGTGTTGGAAGCATCTTGTTTTCCCTAAAGATTTGGACTCAGAACGGGATTTTACCTTGCTTGATAGATTTAAGGAAAAATATAAAATTGAAAACTGTTCTGTGGATGCATTTACCAAATTTGTTGTTGGTCGTAGCCATGGGAATTGCACTGGTCTTTTTCTTCCAAATGGCTGTACAGAAGAAGTTGCAAAGTACGTTGCAGATGAGTAAGTTCTCTTCCCTTTACAAAAACTAACACTAGAATACACACACACACACACAAATATGCTATTGAGAGACTGTCACCTTTTTACATATTCTTAAGAGTGTTTTAAAGTACAAGAAGATGAGAAGTTTTAATGATTCTTTTCAGGTGTCCTGCCTTGACTGCTCTGTTATTGCCCTCTGATATTCTACGCTGTGAATCATCCATTGTTCCAACCCTCATTGGGAAATGGGAACATTTGGAGAATTTGTGGCTCGGAAGTTCTGAAAATTTGGTCAATATAATAACCCAAATCAGCCTTGCCTGCAATGAATTTTCCGGGCTGTGTGTATCATCTGCAACCATTCAGAAAGAAGAGGCATCGGCAATTGTCACTAATCTTCCAAATATAAAGTGCCTGATTCTCAGGGGGGCCCGGATCTATTTCGAGAATCTAGTGATAATATTGCAAGGATGCAAAAACCTTGTACATTTAGATGTACGCGACTGCTTAGGTTTTGACTTTGATGATGAAAAGGTACTGGAGCTCGCTTCGAATATCAAGACATTCAAGTGTGAAGGTTCGATGCTGGACGATTATGATGACGGTGTAATTGACACTGACGACCTTGTTTATGAGGGTTATATTTCAAGTTGAAGTTGGTGTTCAGTTACGGGGCCGGTGCTGCTCACGATCACCTTTACTTTATTTTTGCTGCTTGTGTGCCTGAGGCTTGGATGACATTAGTTTTTTGCATGTGGCATTTGTTGCGTTGTGTGCCTCTATTTTGTGGATGTATATGCTATGAATTACCTGGTTCCTTGACTTTCGAATTTTCTTTTTAATATTGCATTTATTAAATTTCTATGAATGCATTCGTAAATTATAACAAAAAAAAAAAACCTTCTTCGATAAAATTATTTTTCGTCAAATATAAATTGTAATTAGGCAGCAAAGAGATTTGTTTTCCATAATAATTGAATTTCCACTCTCTTGTACATATTGCATAATGAAGAAAATAGGGAATACTTTAAAGAAATATGACCGGTCATATTTTAATACAAGATGAGTTTTTGAGAGTGGGTGGGCTACTTTTTTTAATTAGGCTTGATTAAGTCTATTGGATCCTTGATTTCCTGGGTTGCTTTTATCCTTCAGTTTCTGCATGGGCTGATAGCCTCATTTCTGCGAGAGCATTCTCTTTTTTATGGAATCCATCGACTAGAAAATTTCGTAGACTACCAGAAAATCTCTGGGACGTGGTTTTGATACAAGTATATACAACTAGGCTTGTACAAGTTTACTTCCAGATCTTGATAAAATTAGGGTTTTCGAACCCCTCTAATAATCTTAATTTGTTCTATAGTGTAGAGAATTATCCCACGCCCGTCGAATCCTAAAAACAGCGTGCAAATATACCAGCTATCATCCTTGATTTATCGAGACCATGTGAGGCAAATGATCAGGGATTTACATTTTGAGCTTTTATTGTTTTGTTAATACATATATATAATTTAAATCTTTGACTTTGTCTCAATTAAATAATCTTAATCCACCTCTTGTTTTGTCTCAATTAAATATACTTTTGTCTCTTCATAACTATAATAATTTAGATTATCGAGACCATGTGAGGCAAATGATCAGGGATTTTTTTCAATGGTTCTATACAATGATGATGTGATTTGTAGGTGAAAAATTATTGATTTTCGTATTTTAATTTTCTTAAGATTTGATTTTATGTAATCTTTAATTAGTAGTGATTTTTAAAAAAAAATTCTCTGATTAAATTGACTAGGATATCCAACGGATGAAGGAATTAAGCCCTCTCCTTCCAATTCAACTTAACTTGATTTAACTAAATCGGATGCAAGAGTAGGTGATCGTTGCAAGTATTCTGAATCCACTGAGAGTACAGTAAAAACTGGTCGTACGCACTAGCTCGATCGATTAAGAGAGTTGAGCACACCAAAGATAATTAATCAAGCAGACTGAAACAACAGCGAAATTAATCATCGATTCAGAACACCATGTCAGCTCGTACGTAACTCAAACTCTAACTCCTAGTTCTGCCTGTAAGTACCACATTCCTTAGGGTGTGAGAGAGAATGAGGGATCAGTGAGAGAATATTGAGTTTAGAAATGTGGGATTTCTTTATAGAGAGAAGATTTGGGGTTGAGGCTGAATATAATTAAAAAAAATGGGGTCTTGAAACTATTGAATCGGATTGGTTGACTTCGAGTTCCTTTGCTGGATAAATTCATGGGAAAATATAAACTGGGACGATGTTTTTCCGATGCATTTATCAAAATCACAGTTGGTCGTAGCCATGGAAGTTGCACTGCTGTTAGTCTTCCAAGGGACTGTAATACAGAGGTTCCGAGGAACATTGCAAAGAGTAGGTTTTCTGACCTGCTCAAAATCTTAAACTCGACATTATATTTCATGACTTTTATTGGTAGAACAAAAAATTATCTCAAGGGGTTTAGGGGTTAAAAAGGTATGTTTCCTTACTTACTTTAATGGGTTCAAACCTTCGAGCCGGCAAGCAGTGTGAAGGTGCGCTCTTGATATTGTCTGGGAGAGAATTTATTTTTGACTGCTAGTCGAACGATACCCTTAAAAAAGAAAGAAATTATAAAAATTGCTTTTGGACTTAGCATCTGCATTGATTATTTTCTTAGAAATTCCGAACTTTTACATGATTTCAAATTTCCTCTTTTCATATCACAATTTACTTGCAATTAATTATGTATCTGTAATTCGAATATTGCGAAGCATATAGTTGTGGAGGTGATTTCTGAGTTGAATTGTTTTTTCCATGTCTGATCCTGCCTTGAGAAATTTGGAGAATTTGATACTTGGGAGTTCAAAAAACTTGGAAAATATAATAACGCAAATCAGCCTGGACTGCAAGAAACTTGTTGGCTTACGTGCATCTTGTGGTGCATGTATGG
>Ga0325411_1001849_pt1 | contig 23717 bp, 13 predicted proteins | sample PopdelMetagenome_13_FD_206181 | JGI IMG/M metagenome (GOLD analysis project Ga0325411, IMG submission 206181) | Populus deltoides microbial communities from Bellville, Georgia, United States - Xylem-PdIQD-R4 | ecosystem: Host-associated > Plants > Phyllosphere > Stem > Wood/Secondary xylem... | reverse complement strand
TTATTATTATTATTATTATTATTATTATTATTATATAGTTAATCTCCATGTGGTTCAACCCCGGTCTTGCCGGGTTATTTATTACTTCGACACTCCTACACTTGGGAGAAGACATCAATCTTTTGATCGTGTCAGTCGTACCCCCAGCTGCAGCGCCAGCATCTGTAGCAGTCCCTACACTACATGTTGACCCTTTGTTCATAGCTCAGATAGTGAAAACAGTGATCAAGGCAATGCTTGGTGCCTCGACCCTGACAATTCCAATAGCTCTAGCAGTGCAAGTAGCTCTAGTGCGTATGAAAAAAGCTGATAGTGTGGTCACATTAGTGCGGGTAGGTGGCTTCGTACAATTAAGGATACCCTGGATCAGATGCATGTAACAGAGGACTTACGAGTGAACTATGCCACTTATCTGTTTTCTAACAAGGCACGGTCTTGGTGGGATACAGTGAGGTCGAGGAGACCCGCAAGATCTTGGACTTGGATTGAGTTTAAAGCGTAATTTGAACATCAGTTTTACTCTTTCTATCATCATAAAATTAAGAAGCAGAAGATTCTGGCTCTAAAACAAGGAGACATGTTTGTACTTGATTATGAGAGGAGGTTCTATGACCTCTCAATGTTTGCTTCATACTATGTCCCTGGTGAGCAACATAGGGTGGAAAGGTTGAGGGATGGGTCGGGGCAAGAGCTGAGACAAGGGTTGATTGCATTTAAGTTTGAGACTACTAGAGACCTTATTGAAGCGGCAAAGGCCCTAAAAGCTTGTATGAAAGATAGCCAACAAGGCTAACATGGTCTAGGCAAGCGGAAGGATGCAGAGTACACCCTTAGCAGACCCACTTTTCTAAAAAAAAGGGAAAGAACAGTACAATCAGTTTAAAAAGGTAAGAGGTACATCAGCTCAAACTACTGAAGTGGGGTCAACAAGAGGACAACCAAACCTCAGGGGAAATCTTTCCTAAGGAGCATCAGAACAGAGAATGATTACTTATCCCTTACATGTTCAATGTGGGCAAAGGCACCCAGGGGATTGTTCTGCAACATTAGGGTGGTGTTATATTTGCCGAGGGGAGCATAAATGGAGGGATTGCCCACACTTAGGTCGAGGGTGTTATTATTGTGGGGGTCGGGGGCACTTCCGAAAAAATTGTCCCTACAGGACTGAAATCACCCAAAATCAGCAGCAGGCTCAAAGTCAGCAGCAATCTGCCACTGTAAATAGACCTGCTAGACAGGTTTTATCGGGGACCAGTGGCAGTAAAGGCCGAACTCATGCCCAGGGTGACAGAATACAGGGGGCCCAAACCCAGGGTAGAGTATTTTACATGACACAAGAGGAGACCAGGGCCGCTTATGACGTAGTGGCAGGTACACTATAGTTAAATTATATGTCTGTCCATGAATTGTTTGATCCAGGTGCCACACACTCATTTATTGCAAACAAACTTGTGAGGGAATTAGGAAAAAATCCTTGCAGAGTAGAAAATGGGTTTATTATAAGCACTCCATTAAGAGAAACTATGAATATTGACCATATGTATAAGGGGGTCCAGATTAGTGTAAGTGGATGTGAGTTAGAAGTAGATCTATTACCACTAGAATTACATGACTTCGATGTTATCTCAGGAATGGACTGGCTAAGTGCGAATAAGGCTCAAATGGACTGTTTCACAAAAATAATAACTCTTCAAGGGCCTGATGGTAGAAAGATAGTGTTTAGGGGGGAGAAATGTCATCTCAAACTGTATTATCTCAGCTATGGTCACTAGGAAAATGATTAAAAAGGGATGTGAGGCTTATCTTGCATATGTCTTAGAGACTAGAAGGGGAGATGTTCAAGAGTCAAATATTCCAATAGTGAGGGAATTTTTTGATGTATTTCTGGATGAACTGCCGGGAGTACTCTCAGAGAGAGAAGTAGAGGTCACTATTGATATACTGTCTGGTACATCTCCGATAGCCCAATCACCGTATAGGATGGCGCCAGCTGAGTTGGAAGAACTGAAGATTCAACTACAAGAATTACTAAATAAAGGGTTCATACGTCCGAGTAATTTATCCTAGGGAGCTCCTGTGTTGTTTGTGAAAAAAAATGATGGGACCCTCTGACTTTGTATAGATTACAGACAGTTGAACAAGATAACAATAAAGAACAAATATCCGCTTCCACGGATAGATGATTTGTTTAATCAGCTAAAAGGGGCCAGAGTGTTTTTGAAGATATATCTAAGGTTGGGATACTATCAGTTGAGGATTAAGAAACTGGATGTAGCAAAAACTACATTTAGAACTTGGTATGGACATTACGAGTTTTTAGTATTACCGTTTGGGCTAACAAATACACCAGCAATGTTTATGGACTTAATGAACAGGGTCTTTCAACCATACCTAGACAAGTTTGTGGTATAGATGTCATCCTAGTCTATTCAAAGTCATACTTGGAGCATGAATAACATTTGAGGTAAGTATTAATGATCTTAAAGGAGCATCAACTGTATGCCAAACTTAGCAAGTGCGAGTTCTGGTTGAAGGAAGTGATTTTTCTAAGACATATTATATCAGCTGAAGGAATATCGGTAGATCCTTAAAAAGTTGAAACAATGTTAAAATGGGAAAGGCTTACCAATATTACTGAAATTCATAGTTTCCTTGGGTTAGCAGGGTATTATCGAAGATTTATCAAGGGATTTTCTACCATAGCCATTCCCATGACTCGGTTGACTTGGAAAGAGGCAAAGTGGGAGTGGACTAAGGAATATGAAGAAAGTTTTCAAGAACTGAAGAAGAGACTCGCTACTGCACCGGTGTTAACACTTCCATCAGGAACATAAGGATTGGTGGTTTATAGTGATGCATCGAAGAAGGGACTAGGGTGTGTGTTGATGCAACACGGTAAAGTAATTGCGTATGCCTCAAGACAGTTAAAGGCTCACAAAATCAATTACCCGGTGCATGATTTAGAATTAGCAGCTGTAGTGTTTGCCTTAAGAGTTTGGAGGCATTATTAATATGGGTCTCGGGTTCAAATATTCACGGATCATAAGAGTTTGAGGTATTTGATGATACAAAAGGAATTAAACATGTGGCAAAGACGCTGGGTGGAATCGATAAAGGATTATGATTATGTAATTGATTACCATCCAGGGAGAGCAAATGTATTTGCAGATGCTCTTAGTCGTAAGGTCAAGACAGCAGATGCTCAGTAGAAGGATTGGGATGAAAAAGAATTGCTAGAGTTAAGAAAGATTGATGCCAAGATAGAGGCGGAATCGAATAAGTCATTAGTGGCTCAGTTAAGAGTGAGGTCAACCCTTTGAGACAGAGTACTAGAAGCTCAGCAAGAAGATTTGGAAGTTTGTAAGATAAGGGAAAAGGTGAGGTTAGGAATCGAGACGTCATTCCAAATCCAGAAAGATGGAATGGTAGTCCTTGGAAGATGAATGTACTTATCAGGTGATCAAACACTGAAAAGGGAAGTTTTACAGGAGGCTCATGAGTCGAGACTTGTAACACACCCTAGGAGTACTAAAATGTACCGGGATTTAAAATAATTTTATTGGTGGCTGAATATAAAGAAAGAAGTGGCTGAATATGTGACTAAGTGTAGGGTTTATCAGCAAGTAAAGGTGGGACACCAAAAACCAACTGGACTTTTACAACCATTATTGATTCCTGAGTGGAAGTGGGAAAATATCACAATGAACTTTGTATCTGGATTACCTAGAGGAAAAGGGGGGAGCAATGCTATTTGGGTTATTCTAGACCAATTAACTAAATCCGTACTCTTTTTGCCAATGAAAATGACAGACTCAGTGGAGAAATTGGCAAAATTGTACGTAAATGAAGTAGTAAGGTTACACGGTGTGCCGGTTTCAATAGTTTCAAATCGAGATCCAAGATTTACCTCCCGATTATGGCCAAGTGTTTAACAGGCTCTCAGAACGAAGTTAAATTTAAGCACCATTTTTAATCCTCAGATTGATGGTCAATCTGAGAGGACTATCCAAATATTAGAGGATTTATTAAGAGCTTGTATATCGGAGTTTGGGGTAAATTAGGAAGATCATCTACCACTGTTGGAATTCACTTACAACAACAGCTACCAGGCTACAAAAGGAATGGCTCCCTGTGAAGCCTTAGATGGTAGAAAATGTCAGACGCCAGTGTGCTGGGAAGAATAGACAACCAATTGGACCAGAGCTAGTACAAATTACCTTAGAAAAGATAAAGATCATAAGGAATAGAATGAAAGCGGCCCAAGATAGGCAGAAGAGTTATGCAGATAATAGAAGAAGACCCCTAGAGTTTGAAATTAGTGATAAAGTATTCTTAAAAGTAGCCCCGTGGAAATAGGTATTAAGATTCAGCATGAAAGGGAAACTGGTGCCAAGGTACATTGGGCCTTTTGAGGTCACCAAAAGGATCGGGCATGTAGCCTACAAATTAGCTCTACCTCCTTATCTGGTCAAAATCCATGATGTGTGACACGACCAAAAAGTTAATGTCTTCTCCCAAATGTAGGAGTGTCGAAGTAATAAATAACCTGGAAAGACCGGGGTCGAACCATAGGGAGGTTAACTGTATAAACTACAAATAAAAAAATAGATAATAACAGAAAAGGAGTTGAAGAGAGCTTTGAGATGTGATATTGATATAAGGATTAAATAAGGATAAAATAATTGTGAAGGTTAGAGGATCCACTAATGGTATTTCAAACTAGTATAAACTCTTTTTATTACTCAACTGGAAACCACACACAAAGAAGGTTCCAATCGGATTATAAATTGTGAACATGATTACATTAGTTATCTTATTCGAATAATGCTAATACTTGTAAATGTTGTCAGGTATTCTACTTAGAAAATGAAAGTTAGACCTAATGCCTAGAACAAACTAGAAATCGACTAATAACATCAATAAGATAAAATTGTCCAACATGTTTGGCCAAAAAGTCAGGAACTTCAATAAAAGAAATAAGCAATACAATATTGGCCTCAAAGACTAATGACTAAAAGATAGGAAAATAAAGCAATTTCAATTGCTCATTAAGAAAAGGACAGTGCAATCAAAGAAACTAAGAAAACAATCCTAATAAAAAAAAAACTACTACTTATTACATAACCAAATAATGGTTGAAAAACCTTAGGATAAATTTTTCTGTCCATCATGCAATACAAATTGTTGTTATATAACCTAAGATTAGACACCATAAATATCTTCATTGGCAAGGAAGTTAAGCTCAAAGTAAAAAATAACATAATTGTCAATGCTGATAATTTTTTAAACGAGGAAACATTAGAAGAAGTAACTCGCATCCTCTCATATGAAAATTCTCATACTAAGGATGAAAAGGTTAGTTAATTTTCAATCTTGATGCAATAACTGGATGACTAAAACACAATTTAAAAAAATAATAAATTAGAAACTCCTTTTAAAGACAAATGACCATGATAATGTCATATCCATCAAGATTAATTTTGCTCTCCCTTACTCTTTTGAGGCCAAACCTAACCTATTGCCTTATCTTAATAGTAACTAAAAAGATAGCCTTAAAAAAAGGCAAAAATTATCAAGATTGATCGGTCAAAACATATAAATGACTAATAGAAAAATATGGTGTTTTCTAAACCAACAGTGGCTATAAGTCATCACCTTAAACTTTTGCAGATCACATCAAAATTCAATGGTGTACTAATACAAAGAGTTTTCATCAATAATTATGTAGCACTCAACATTGTGTCATTAACCCTAATCAAGATATTAGGTTTCTTGAAACATGTAAACGTAATGGAAATGTTAATTTAAACATTTTTCTAAGAGTTTCAAGGATCTCATTAAACAAATCTAAGTTTGTTTAAGGTTTATATGAAGATTACTTGAAGATTATATCTTATGTTTTAGATTTGATCAACTTCTTTAAAGTTAAGTTATCGTAAACTACAAGTCGTCCAAGTATTCGACTTCTAATAGTAATCCATATAAACTACTAGTAAGAAATCTCTTAAAACTCTTTCTAGAATACAGTGATCGCTATATCTTCAAGTACTAACTTTTTTTGTGTTTTCAGTTGTTTTTGTATCATCTATAACTTATATAGTTTTCTCAACAAAAAAATATGAGGCATATCATTCTATTTATAGGGAAACTTGATAACCCTATAAATAGTAAAATATGAATTTGTCCCATGAATAATATCACATATATTATTTCATGATAGTTTTAGAAATTTATTCAATCAAGTCACTACTTGATTTTTCTCAGTCTAAAATTATAATCTCATGTATTAATTACATTTTAGTTTTCAATTTCTTTTTTTTTTTTTTGCAATCAAGTAACTTGATTAATTATCCTAATTTAATTTCTAACCAAGGATTTTTATGTGTGACCCATTATATTTTTTAATATGTTAACCCAAATATAAATCACAATCCTAAATAAAACAGGATTAAATAAATTAAACAATGTAACTTATTATCAATTCAATAAATTGATTGATTTACATTTGAAGATCAAATACAATGTCTAGTAACGTGTCATGATCCCTCAAATATTAGAAAAGTCATAAGTGGTTTGACTTAACTTTTTAGTGACAAGTTTATCAATGTAATAATAATTTTTTGATTTAGACATTATAGCATGGAATGTGTCTACTTTTTTAAATCATGTTTATTCTCAACACTGTAGTCATTGATTCTTTGAATAAGATTTGAAAGCCTTTTTAAATCTCATTTCACCTTGTGTATGTATTTTATAATCAATATCATTCGATAATAGATGAAACATTTTTTTCTAATTCATCTAGGAAGATAAATCCTCTCTTAATCACTCAAATAACTTTATATAGTTCATGTTTAACTTAATATCTATTTATTTTTTACCCTAGATTAGGACAACACATAATTAGGATAAAAGCATAACATTTCTTATATAAGATAACTTAGTGACATCAAGTCCAAGGATCACTTATACAACTATCACTTGAGTCTTTCTATAAACATAGGTAATCTTTCATATGGAACTGTCATACAATTCAGTTCAGTATACATGTCATTTAACGAGCACCTACATATTAGTTATAGGTATCTCTCATACCTCAGTTTATAAAAACAATTGTTACCTTTCATAAAAGTAAAAATATAATGTGTATCAGTCTCAACAACTCTAATTAATGTCTAGTCTTAATATAATATTGACCGGGAATATTTAAGAACAATGCTTTGATGCAATATGAATCTAATAAATATAATTACTTTGAATATTAAAACTAAATAAAATATTTATTAATAATAAATATATTTTTACATTAACAAAGTTAATGTCAAGTGTAATAAATTGATTAGCTACAAGGCATTAACACTAACAAAAGATTGGTCGCAAAATGTTTTATAAATGAAATTATAAAGTGGTTATAATTATTAAATTCCTATTGTATTAAATCATTTTTCCTAAATGTTTCAAGTCGATGTTCTATTAAGATTGGATATTAATTAGAGATGTTGAGACCAATACATATTATGTTTTTTTTCCTTTATGAAAGGCAACAATTATTCTCATAAGTTAAGGTATAAAAGATACCTATAACTAATATATAGGTGCTTGTCAATTGACATGTATATTGAACTTAATCGTATGAGGATTCTATATGAAAAGATCATTTGTATCTATAGAAAGTGATCCTTAGACTTGAAATCATTAAGTTATCTTACATAGAAAATGTTATGATTTGATCCGACTATATTTTACCTTAATTTAAGGTAAAAGATATTAGATATAACATAAACTATATGAAGTTATATGAGTAATCAAGAGAGGATCCATCACTCTAAGTGAATTAGGAGAAATATTCTATATGTTCTAAAATAATATTGATTATGAAATTCTTACATAAAATGAAATGAGATTTGAAAAGATTTTTCAAATCTTATTCAAATAATTAATGACTAGGCGTTGAGAACAAATATGATTTGACAGAGTAGACATACTCTATATTCGAATGTCCAAATCAGAACATTCTTGATAAAGTGATAATAATTAAACAGATAAATATGTCACTGAAAGGTTAAGTCAAATAACTTATAAATTTTCTAATGTTTAAGGAATCATGACATGTAGATAAACATTGCACTTGATCTTCAAATATAAATTAATAAATTTATTGAATTGATAATAAGTTAATTTGTTTTAACTTACTTGATCTTATTTTGATTATGATTATTATTTATATCTATGCTAATATATTAGGAAATCTAATAGGTCACATACATAAAGAACCATTGGTAAAAAAATTAACTAGGATGATTAATCGAGTATGATTTAATTGTAAATAAGTTTAGAAATTAAGGACTATAATGTAATTAATATAGGAGATTACAATTCTAGACTTATAAAAATCATGGAAATAATTATATAAATTTTAAAACTATCTTGAAATAATATATGTGAGATTTTTTAGAGAGCAAAGTGATGTTATGCTATTTATAGGGTAATCAGGTTTTTTCCATAAATAGAATGTTGTGCCTCATATTTTTAGTACATATTATATGATATAAAAACACTTGCAAACATAAGAAGAAAGAGTTAGCACTAAAGGTATATCAATCCTTTCCTCTTAAAAAGAGTTTAGAAGATTTATGATCTAGTGGTTTATGTGAATTATTGTTAGAGGCTGAACAATTGAATGATTTATGATTTACAACAACTCATCCTTGAAAAGTTGATTATACCTTAAAAAGAAGAATTAATTTTCAAGTATTTTTTTTGTTAAACCTAAAATAACCATAGATTGTCTAACGAGGACCTTGGAACTCTCAATAAAAAATTTAATTTGTTGGGTTGTGTTTATGCATTTTGAGAAACCCAACACTATATTGTAAGGGTGTAGACAATGAAAACCCATCTCAAGGCATGTCTAGTACTGGTTAATCCACTGGAATCTAAGAAAATGGTGGATTGTCTGGCTTTTCACAACTAAAAAGCTAACTTCTCTCTATTGTTTATACTAACTATTCATCCAATGTCATAGGGATGAATTTACTTGTATTTTTTTTACAAAGGCATAACTATTGACCTCTTGAATAGATATTCAATCTTTTGTCCCACTAAACATGCCAATTTGTTGGTCACTTAAGTACTTTTCTTATCAATACATTACCAGATATTGAGAAACTATACAATAAGAACTTAATCTTAAGATGAGATAAGTAACAACCTCATAAAATGAAGTGGAGTGTGGGGATTTAATATTTCGATCCCTATAGAGAAAGAAAAAAATAGGCCTCTAAAGTAGACGAGAGAGATTGCATGAATTAAAGTGAAAGAAAATAAATGAAAGTCATAAATAAAGTTGTAAGGAAAGCAATAAAAACCCTATAGAGAAAAAAGATAAATAAAATTATACTAAAAATTTATATATGATACTCGCCATCGTTTGTAATGACTATGTGAACCTATATATATTGGTACCAAGTTTAAATTATATTTAAATATATAGATATTAATCTATATACATATTGGTATCAAGTAAGGAGATTTTATTGAATTCTAATATAAAATAAACTCCTTCTCTATTGATATCATATAAATCCTAAGATAATCTTATGACTTCTTATTTGTTATTCTACCTAGTCTATAAAGAACTAAGCTTTTTGGTTCTTTGTGCATGTTTAAACTCTCGTGGTTGCTCATGACTCTAAGTGTTTGGTCCATTGATTCCTTAAATCTCCATATTGATTGTTACTTTTTCAATATGGTTGATTTTATTATACTTAATTGATTTTAGCTTTTTTTTCCTACTTGTTGTATATAGTATGTTAGATGATTTTTAATGATTTTAACATTTTGATATGAAAAATCATCTAATAAATATCAAATTCAATCCAATTGTGTTTTGAGAATTGCTCAACTAGAATACTAAAAGATGTTGTGATTTTTTAATATGGTTATTATGTTATGTTTTGTAGCTGGCTTAAGATTCCTCTAAAATAATATAGGGTGAAAGAAATCACAAAGTATGATAACTATAGACCATTATTGTTATATCTTACATGTGGTCAAGTAAATAACTCGAGTCACTAAATTATCAGGTCAACTTTTAAGTCACTTGGTTAATCTATTTTTTTTTATCAAGTCATTATCTGATCAACTAATCAATCTTTTTTTTTAATGAGAAACTAACATGATATTAACTAAAGAGTCAGTGAGCCAACACACCTCCTTCACTATGTAATCAGCGAAGGAGGTGATTTTTTTAATTTATTTATTTATATAAATTATTTTGATTTTTTATTATAAGATTATTGTAATTTCAAACAAATATTTTAATATTTGATTTATACTTGATTTTATGAGTATTTATTTTAGTTATTTAAAATTAAGTAAAAATTAATTTAAAAAAACAAAATTCTTAAATCTAATAGAGTCAATTTCACTGATCATTATTTTAGTGGGTTAAGCCATGAAGACTGAGTTAATTTAATATGTCGATATCTTAATATTAAATTAAAAAAACACTTTAATTTTTTTAAAAGCCCAAATACGTATTTTCTTGATTGTTCATGTTATGTTTAGACTTGTTTAATTGATTAGGTTATATAGAAGAAACTTCTGAATGGTTTAATTTTAAATATAAATTAAATAATAATTTAATTTGAAAATTTTTAAATTTATAATATTAAATTAAGTTTAAGAGCCTACATTCTATAATGATTAATTTTTAAAATATTTTTTATTTAAAAATATATTAAAATAATTTTTTTATTTTTTTAAAAATTTATTTTTGAAATCATTATATCCAAACAATCCAAAAATATTTTAAAAAATTAATTTTAAATAAAAAGTTTTTAATTTCTGACCAAAACAGTATTTTAATTACAATATCAATCACGATCAAATAATAATAGAAAAACTTTTCTATAACGTGAATATTTTTTTTTTCATGTTCATAAAATTTATGTCCTGTAAACTAACAGCGAACTACAAACAAACTCACTTGTGACTTTGCTCTCTTCCTCATTGGTTTCATCGACTGGGCCTTTTTGGGCGTCTTTTCTCATCATTCTTCTTCTGCTTCCTCACCCTCTCCTCCCACTCCTGCCCCCAGACCCAACACGACTCATTTGTCGGTCTCCCCAAAATACATATCGTAATAAGCTAACTTTGTCTGTCTCCAACTTGAATCACTGGTCTCTCTCTCTAAGCAAGGCAAAAGCAAAAGCAAGCAATGGCTTCTTCACTATCAACCACAGCTTCTGCTTCTATGGTGACCAAAAGCGCCGCCATTTTGCCTCACTACAACACTCACAGGTTATCCACCCAGTCGTTTCGGCTCTCTCAGAAACCAAAGCTCCGATTTCTTGCTAAGGTGATATAAATCCTCTCTCAATTCTTTCTCCTTTTTCTTCATCATCTTCTTCTACTACTCTTTTTCCTACCATTTTGCAATTTGGGCTTCTGGGGTTAGCCTAATTACTGCTGAAAATGTAGAAAGTGAAGTAGTTGGGATTCTTAAAAGAAAATTGTTTTGATGCCAAGTTAATTTTGAGTGACTGAAATAAATTTCGAATTTAATTCTATATTTTGCATTATGATTTATTTATTCTCTAATTCTTGATTTTTGTTTCATAGATAACCCATTGATGAATGGATTGTTGTTTTCAAGATTCTTAGACTTTTGCACCTTCATCTCACTACATCGTCCAAATCAAATAGATTACTATGAACTTGCAGTGGGTTTATCTTGTCAGTTATCAGTTCGTATAGAATATAAACAGTAGATGCTTTAAAGATAACAAGGAGTGAACTTGCTATTCATTCCGTGGTTACTTCTTTTTTTCTTTGGTTTTAGCAGTAACGGTATCCTTGGGACTTCTTTGTGCACTGAGGCTTACCTCCGTTGGATCTTAAGGTGGTCATCCACACTCAGACTCGCATTCACAAGAAATTATTTTCTTGCGGTCTCCCCAAAGATTTGAACTCCAAATGATAACGTGGGAAGCAAATCTTGGTCAAATGCATGTAATTTATTTAAATAAATGATAGATTCATATCACTGTCCACATTTTGTCACTAGCATGAGAGCATCAACATTGTAGGTAAATATGGATAACTTGCGTCAAACATCGACCTTTTTGTTTGTTAGCTGGATTTCCCATTCAAGAGAAAGAATATCCCTTTGATTTAACCAAGGTTTGGAAATCGTTTCTAGGCTTCCACCTATAGCCTGTAATGGCATGAATACATTAGTTTTGGGTACTTTGATTTTTTTTTTTTCCTGGATAATTTGGTGGAGGTAAGACTCACACTTGTAACCTCCTCTTTTGATGTAGGTGCAACTACCAGTTAAGCTATGCCTTAGGAAAAAAAAATTTCATTGTTTTCAGCTTGCAAATTAAAATATTACATTACATTATTACCCTTTAGTTACATTTCATCAGACATTGGAGCAAAATCATGGTACAAACTATCTCTTGCATGTGTTTTATATGCCTCAGATTGTTAAAAATAGAAAATTATGCGAAGCCTTGGTCAATTTGGAATTTTGATTCAGACAATGGTTTCCTTCCTTTCACTGTCAACGTAAACTTGAGAGGGCATAGATTAATTTACAAACTCACAATGTGGCTGGAGTAACTTTCAAGCAAACTTGAATAGGGACTATATATAGATGGGAAGTGTCTAGCTTTAATCGTCACTATAAACTTTCAAGCGAACTTGGGTAGCGACTATATATAGTCACCATGTTTGGGTCAGGTGCACTATGTTTTGTTGAGTCCAAATGCCCTCTTACCGAAATCTGAAACTACTCGCTGCATTCTAAACTTTGATATAGAGATGTAGTATTGAGAGACTGAAACTTGTTTCCACTACATTGTAGGGTTTGCAGCCTACTCGTCATGGTACATATTTGGTGAAAGCTCAATTGAATGAGGTAAGCTTCTTTCAATGGTTTTCTTTAGAGGATCTGTTTTCAATTTTTTGTTCCTTCCTGGACAAGCTTTTGGGATCATCTGTTGCCTTCAAGGTTGCTGTGGATGGATCCTCAAATGCTGGAGCCTCAACTCTTGCCAAATCTGAAGTACCATTGCAGGAAGCAAAGGATGCTAAGCCATCAAATGAACCTTCACCTCCCTCTTTGGCTACAGAGGAGTCAATCTCTGAATTTATTTCCCAAGTTTCAAGTCTTGTGAAGTGAGTGACCTCAACATTATAATGATGCATATAATCCTTGTTTTATTGTATATGATAACAAATATGTTTTTCATCTTCAATTCAGGCTTGTTGATTCAAGAGATATTGTGGAACTGCAGTTGAAACAACTTGATTGCGAACTTTTAATCAGAAAAAAGGAGGCTTTGCCTTTGCCACCATCCCATTCTCCAGTTGTTATGATGCATTCACCTCCACCTCCACCAGTAATGCCAGCAGCCACACCTGCAGCTCCAGCCGCAGCTTCTAGTCCATCACCTTCTGCCATATCACCATCTCCCCCTTCCAAGTCAGTCAAGTCATCCCTTCCACCACTCAAATGCCCTATGGCTGGCACATTTTACAGAAGCCCTGCACCTGGTGAACCGTCATTTGTAAAGGTGTGTTATCTGTACTTAGCTGTTGCGTTTTATTTGAACAATGCTTCCTTTATAATTGATATGTTGTCTATATTGGTGCTCTTTTTGTTGTTGATTCCTTTTAATACAGGTTGGAGACAAAGTGCAGAAGGGGCAGGTTGTATGCATCATTGAAGCCATGAAATTGATGAACGAAATAGAGGTAAGTTTTATATTTCCTCTGCATTTAGTCTTTATAGGAGATACTTGTAATACTTCTATCTTTCATAAGCTGGCTTGTCCTTTGCTTTCTTTGTATTGATGTAGAATGGCTACAAGAAATTGAGGGGAAATGATAGAAAACCTAGAATCTAACAGGCCAAATCTTTCAATTCTACAAAAGAGCTCTCTGAATCTCTTAAAATTGACAAGAAGATTCTGAAACTTGAATTTTTATTCATCAAACAACTATGTAATACATAAAATATAAAGTGTTGTAGGCATACCAAAATCATAATCTTTCCTACCAGAATAAGAACTATAATTTCAACAAAATAAACATTCTAATAATAATAAGGAAAAGAATAAAGAGAGGATGTTCTCAAGTATGATTATTTGTCCTAGCTGTGGATGATTTTGAAACTCACCCCAAATCAATTCTTAGTTTGCTTTTTGGAAATCACGTCTGATGGCTTGGAGGTACATTTGTATTTAAGAATGAGTGCACGGCAGCCAAACCCTGAAAATTGCAAATAAGAAAACTTTCAAAAAACTGATAGAATTATGTGATTAATAAAATTACAAGTAATTTGGACATGCTATTATCCAGCATCATATGCCCTGGTTGAATCAGGAAATCTGATGATACCTGTTCAAAAGCATAATGATATTCTATGTGGGATAGCTTTGGATAGGTGATGATGCATATAAGGGTTCCAAGGGATTGAAGAGTGTTTAATTTTAATATTTGAGTTTCAAGTTTTACTCTGTTAACTTTCCCCCAGCAGCATGATACGTCTTTATCTATAAGAATTTCAGAGGCTGTCCATCGGTGTGGTTCCATGCCTCTAATTTCTTTCTAACTTATCCTTTTGCAAACTACAGCTTCTTCCCTGCCATCCTCTCTGAGAAGAGAAGAAAAACGAAAAGAAATGATCTCTCCTGCTCTTAATGTCACTAATCATTATTTATGGATATCATGATTTACTCTAGTGATAGTGATTTGGGAACCATTTTCCTCAATTCTGTTCTTCTTTTTTACATCTCTACCTAATTCTGCTGCATTATAATCTGCCCTACAGGCAGATCAAACGGGAACCATAGTGGAGATCCTTGCTGAAGATGGCAAGCCAGTCAGTGTTGATACAGTAAGTTTCCTTAGCAAACTCTTCCAAGAAAAAAATAATATAGAAAGAAAGAAAAGTAATGTGGATTCATTCGTTGCATTTTAGTTTATGCCTTCTTTAAATGGTCCCTTGCAGCCTCTATTCGTGATTGAACCATGAAGTACTATTGTTGAGTAGGCAACTAAGAGAAACAAGTGCAACTTAGAAGGCAAGTGCAGTTGTTAGCAATATGAGTGCAGTTCTTGGTAATGTGAGATACGGCATTGTTATTTTGTGCTAATGTTTTGTTTGAAATGAGCTGTTAGGTAGAGATGAAAATTACTTATTCTTATGTGAATTATTTGTCACTGAATCTTTATTGCTCCAACTGAGAATAATTTTATCATTCCATATTTGCATATCTTATACTAGTTGCTAGTTCATCAGTGAAGAATTGTAGGCTGATTAGATCCATGCAATTTGGACTGCATTCATTGAAACCGGGTTAGCTAGCACTTCTGTATTGTGCTGCCTGCCGACCTCCCTCGTAGTGCTTGGAGCTGGCATAGCACGTGCGTATGCCTTTCATTCGCTACTCTTGATGCTTTTGTACTGATTTTGAAACTTTTGAACGAATTCATGAATTCCTTGACCTTCCAAAATTTGTCTACACTCCATGCGCACATTTTTTAAAAACAAATATTGAGATAAAAGAGAGGGAGATTAGTTGAGAAAGAAATGTTTTTGGTTGCGGAGATGAAGACAACTATTTTATTAATATTCCATCCTTCTAAAAAGGAGGAAAGGAGCGAGGGAGACGGAGACACAACCAATTTAGTTTTTTTTCCACAAATATTCCTTTAATTATTTTACAATTTCAATTTTTTTTATTTTACTAATCTTCAAATGTGTTTTGTGCATGTTAATTTTAATCTTAAAAAAAAATTAAGAATGTAATTGTTTAAAAATTTTGGTTTTTTTCATTTCATCAAATTAATAGGAAAAAATAAATATCTTAAACTAGTCTATAAATTATTTTGAACAATTTAATAATTTATAATAATTAAAAAATGAATGAATTAAAGTACATTAATGTTCTAATAAATTGAATAAAATTAATTAATTGAAATTGGCTTTTATTAAAAAGTATTAGAACTTTTCGTAATCAATCGAGTGAGTTTTATAACATTATCAAAAAATTAATGCAATAATTAAAACATATATAATATAGATATGAAAATTGGTTTTGCCCTTGAAGAAATTGAATTTAATGAAGAAGAGATGAAGATTGAATGATAATTAAAAATGTGCATTTGCGATGAAATTATTATTATCTTGTATTTTAAATACATTAGATAAGTATTTTATTAGATAAATAATTGTTTGATTATTTATTTTATTTATTAAAATGATATAATGACTTGATTATTTTTATCTTCTTAGCAATGAATTTTTTTTACAATGATTACAAATTTTTTTAATGTGATTTTGATTAATGGAGAGATTATCATTTTAAGTTAGTTTTTTTTAAAAAAATATTATAAACTAAAATAAAAATAATGATTTTTATTTATTGTTTCAAGCATAACAAGATTCATGGTAATACAAATTAAGCGCAAAATATATTTTTTTTCTTGCAATTTATTATGTCTAGTCCTACTTAATCAAACAAAATATAGAGATATTTAGTTTTTGTTTTGTACCACTATCAAACAATGTTTGTGGAACCTTGTTTCAAATTTAATATATTTTAGAGTTTCAAAGATCTCGTTAAACAGATCTTGAGTTGTTTAGAGTTTATAAAAAGATTACTTGAAAATCAGATATTTTTTTCGCCTTTAAATAATTGCTTCAAGGTTAGGTTATCGCAAATCACAAGTTATCCAAATATTCAAAATCTAACAGTCATTCATACGAACCACCAGTTAGAAATATCTTAAATCCTTTAAAGCACGTTTGGAACTCTTTGAATTGAATTCAATTTAAAGGTTTTAATGAAATCTCATGCTTCAAAACCCTTTTTAGTATTAAGAATTGAATTACAAATGGAATTAAATCTCTAAATATAATACAAAAGTAAATCAAATGTCAAGCCCTTTAATTTATATTTCAAAGAAGAAATTTAATGTTAAAATTATTTTTTTCAAAATACTCATTTACACGTCTTTTTAGAAACCTTTGAAGAAATAAGATGAAGGTAATGAGGGTAATATAAGAAACAATATTAATTGAATTTTATATCATCCAAATATGTGAATTCAACTTATTTATCAATTGAATTCAAATCAAACACTATAATTGAATTCAATTACAGTAGAGAATTGGTTCCAAACAACCTGTTTAGGAAAAATAGATTATTATGTCGTTGAGTACTCGGCTCTTTCTTTAGTGTTTTTTAAAATTATAATCACTTGTATTAATTACATTCTAATCCTTAATTTCTAAAACTTATTTACAATAAAGTTATACTTGATTAAACATCAAAGTTTAATTTTTGATCAATGGTTCTTATGTGTGAGACCCATTAGTTTCCCTAATAAGTTGGTCCAAATATAAATCACAATTCTAAATAAAATATGATTAAATAAATTAAACAAAATAATTTATTATCAATTAAACAATTGATTAATTTATATTTAAAGATCAAGTATGATGTTTAGCAACATTTCGTGATCTCTTAAATATTATAAAAGTCATAAGTGATTTAACTTAATCTTTTAGTGGTCAATTTTTCAATGTAATTACTATTACTTCATCAATAATGTTTCGATTTAAATATTATAACATGAAACGTGTTTACTTTATCAAATCATGTTTATTCTCAATTCCATAGTCATTGATTTTTTTAATGTCACGTGTAACCAACTGATTGGGCACATGGCATTTACATTAACAACTAGAATGCATAAAGCCACTTTATATAGACTGTATGGTTAGAGGTTGGATACACCAAAAGGAATATAAAATCATCCTAAGACATCCTATGTAAGTTGTTACGTCCTTTTATATAGTAAGAAAATCATTTTTCAAATCATCATTTATATTGAATTGTCTAACATATTAAGCTTGTATGATTATTAAGATAAAATCTAGTCCAACCTTACAATAAAGTTATTTTGAACTTAGGTCTAAGAAAGGCCTAATCCTCACTTTTAGAAATGATATTTGTTAGACCTAAAAGATGATGAAGAAAAAAGTTGGACTTTAACTTATTCCAATTTATTAAAGCAAAATGAGTTATAAAATTGTACTCGAACTGGTCAAGTTATTATAGTTCAAGTTCTCTCATTGTAGCAAAAAAAAAGTGGGGGGGGCTTTTCATTCTTACTAGGTTTGGCCTTAAAAATATATAAGAATGGTGAATACCATGCATATTAATTAAAGTGATGTTTTCATCATCCATATCTACCTTGAATGGCATATTGACCTTATCTTGAAGATAGTCATTGGTAACACTCATCAATCATTTCACAATAATAGAAAAATCATTTTATTTTTCCTCGTTTTGAGTTACTACATTTATTTTTTTACTCAAACCTCTTCAAGGACTATATATATATGCAAGTCCTATCTAATTATCTTTAATTTATTTTTTCAACCAATTCAGTCTTTAGTGTTGGTTTAGATTTTAGAACCCATTATTGAAAAAGAGTTTTTTTAAACTCGAAAGGGACAATATTTCTCCTTTCATCCAATTCTAATTTTATTTTTGGCCTTTTAGGTGTAATTCTTCACACTGCTCTTAGATTAAGTTCTTTTATATGAATATTGATAGAAGTCCATAGCCACTTATGAAAATATATCTTCATCAACTTGTATATTTTTCTTAGCAAACTTAACACGGTTTGCCTTTAGTGTTTTATTTTATTCTTGAAAATAACCTCCTATTTATAGTATACTTTCAATAATTATGATTCTCAATCATTCTGATTCCCCCCTACATATAAGTTGGTCAAATATTTTATTAAAAAAATACCCTTAATGGGTTTAGACTTCCCATTCTTATCAATTAATATGTTTTCTGAATTGATTTTTTATAAAGCTACCAATGGAGAGGGTTTTATATTTTGTGATTTTTTCATATAAATTAAGTCATCTTCCTAATCTTCCTTCAAATCCTCAATCCTTAAAATTAGCTTCAGTTCCGAAGATAATTCATAATGACTCTCTTATATCATCTTATAAATGAGTGGAATTAACATTTAATATGGAGTGCTAATAAAATTTTTATTTTTTTTATCAGACATCCAAAAATATAAATCTCAAAAAGGTTCTTAACCAATATATCCATTATGACTTCATCATTTTATTTTTCATAGCTTTGTTTAGGACTTTATTCATATTAATTTGAATGCCTTATAAATATTGAATCAAATTAGTAAGATAAATTTTATCGATATGTTAATGATCATTGTTGATTAAGATATAGCCAGAATAATTGTAGTTTCTAATATAAGCTTGCAAATAATGTCATTGTTGATTGTACTTATTATTAAATAAAAACATGTAAAAGAGGTACATTATGGTGATATTATGATTATATGATAAGATAATAAGGTTGTATGTATGGTTGATAATTTTTTTAAACATGTCATGCCACATTTTTCCATTAACTTTATTCAATTTCTAAACTAAATTGCATGACAAGCTATAATTTTGAGAAAAACTATAAGATTGTGTAGGAAATTAATTGTGGTGCTAGAAGCTTAAATATAATACTATAATTTATTTCATTAACATACACATTAAGAGGATATTTCACCCTTTGTTCGAGAATAATTATAGCCTATAGGTTAAGCAATCACTTAAGAAGGTAATATGGGTTATGGGTAGATGAGAAGATGTTGTGAGAGTTGGGTCTTGTCTCCCAACAATTTGTTATTTTTATACCCTCAATAGAATTGTTTAGACTTTCTTTATAAGATTGACATATATTATATCATTTAATTGAATGTATTAACATTGAGAAAAAATAATTATTTATCATGTTCTTCAAGTCCAATTGAACAAGATTTATAATGAACCCAGTCATATTGAGTTTTCTTAACAAAACATTATCACCAGTTATCATAAAACTACACTTCCAAGCTTTCCTATGTATAGTACTATTTTGGTTAAGATCAACATAAAAAACGAAGGTGAGAATTTCACATGTGGTCATATTCCATCCTAGTAAGGATGAGGATAAGGAAATTGATTAAAAACTACCCTTTGAGTAGAGGTTCCAATATGTTACTTAGTAGTTTGAGAAAAATAGAAAAATAAAGAGGTGTCTCTTAAAAAAAAAAAAGGTATCATAATAGTACTACTAGCGAAGAAGACATTATTTTTTAGAAGAAGATATAGGAATCTTTCAAATGCCAATGGATATGGATGTTGATGGTGAGGAAGCAATTGGTGGATTTGGGTTTCTTGTCTTTTCATCAAGATTGATGCTTTAATGTATACCCAAATGCTTATTTATCTTCAAAGTCGGATTATGATTAGTTCTTCCATGATGCTATTTTTTATAATATGTTTGCCAACATGCATGCTTGTTTTTATAGTGCTTTTATTCATCTTCTTCATTGTGTTCACTCATAAAGTAAAAATGATTGAATAGTCAAAGGATTTAAGGACACTAAATATGATGAGCTTATTAGGTCTCTCATTGCCCATGAGTTCAAAGTGTAATATGAAATTGACAATAAAAAAAAAGGCATTACACTTAAAAATCTATATTAATGATAATAATGAAGATGTTCCCATTATAAAAATTTTAAAAACATTTTATATAAGAACAAATTTCCTAGAATGTGCAACTATAAAGATTGTCAAAAAAGGATATTTAGTTAAAAAAATTGTAAAATATGGACAATAAAGTCATCACCTAATTTTTAAAGGGAACTAGAACATCTAAACCCACTTTATATAGATTGTATGGTTAGGGGCTAGTTACATTAAAGGAAAGATAAAACTAGTTTGCAGATCATTCTTTATATTGAATTGTCTAGCTTATTGAGTTTGTATGATTATCAAGATCAAAACTAACCATACCTAACAATAAAGTAATTTTGAACTTAATTCCAATAAATGTCTAATCCCTACTTTTAGAAATGATAAGTGTTGGATTTGAAAAATGATGAAGAAAAAAACTATACTTAAGCTTATTCCAATTTATTAAAGCAAAATGAGTTATAAAGTTTCACTTGTACTCAATAGGATTAATAGGGTCAAGTTATTATAGTTCCAGTTTTCTCTTTGTAGCAACAAAAAAAAAATTCATACTAACTAAGTTTGGCCTAGAAAAAAATATAACAATGGTGAATGCCATGCATATTAATTAAAGTGATCTCTTCCTTGTCCATGTCTATAACTTGGATGGTATATAAACCTTATATTTAGAATGGTTAATGGTAACACTTATCAATCATTTTATAACAATAAAAAAAATATTTTTTATTTTTTTCTCTCAAGTTACTTCATTCATTGTTTTACTCAAACCTCCTCGAGGGCCATGGATATATATATATTTTGATGCAAGATATATCTAATTATTAGAATTGGAATCTTTTATTATTATTTTTTTCAACCAATTCAATCTTTAGTGTTGGTATAGATTTTAGGACCTATTATTGAAAAATAGTTTTTTGTTTAACTTGAAAGGGATAATATTTTCTCATTTCAGCCAATTCTAATTTTATTTTTGGCCTATTATAGATTAGGTATTTTTATATCATTGACGGAAGTCACGGCCATGACCACTTTTAAAAAGATATCTTTATTAACTTGCATCTTTTTCTCAACAAACTTAGCACGGTTTGCTTCTAGTTTTTTTTTATTATTTTATTCTTGAAAATCATCTCTTATTTGTAAAGTATACTTCCAATAATCATGATCTTTAATTATTTTGATTTTTACCCTATATATAAGTTAGTCCAATATTTTATTGAAGCAGAGTATCTTTAATGGTTTTGGACTTATTATTCTTATCAATTAATATGTCTTCTTAATTGAATTTTTTATAAAGCTACCAATAGAAAAGATTTTATATTTTGTAATTCTACCACACAAATTAAGTCATCTTCGGATCTTTTTTCAAATCCTCAATCTTTAAAATTGGCCTTAGTTACCTATATGATGAAGATAATTCATAATGGTATTAGATGTATATGTAACCCTCAAGGATTTCGTAGCAGGACAAGTACTTAGCATTAACTCATATCAAGTAGCTTAGCTAGTTAAAACATGAATTTCAACATGATGTTTCATTTATTTATCAATAAGGCCTTGATGTTTTTAATAAAGCATATCAATTTCTTTTCAGAATTTTATTCTTTATCAATTAGCCCTTGTTGTTTCACTCATTTATCAATAAGGCTTTTATGTCTATATCCAATAGCAAAACTAAGAAATGTCTTATGAGATGTTTGGAAGTGTGGTAATGGTTGCTTTTCAAAGTAATTTTCACTTGAAAATACATTAAAAAAATATTTTTTATTTTTTAAAATTTATTTTTGACATCAACATATCAAAACGATTCAAAAATACTAAAAAATTTAATTTAAAAAAAATCAAATTTTAACAAAAAAAATGTTGAAACTCAATGTCAAACACCCCCAGCTAGTTTTTCAATTAAATCTAATAAAAATTCACATTAATCATTTTAAATATTACATATAAAATCTTATTTGGAAGAAAATTCACTTGGAAACGGAGCACCAATAATATAATAAATGAATTTTGATCAAAAGAAAAAATATAAGCTAAAGTTCAGTAAAATAGTTTTACAATATTTAATTAATAAAATCATAAAATATTAGAAAAAAACAAAGCCAAATTTACTTTTAATTGATCCAGTAAAAAAATTATAGTTCATTTTTTATTCTAGAAAAAAAACTTCAACATGCTAAATTGTTAATTTTATAATTTAGGAAAATAAAATTAATTTAATATTAAAATCAAATTTACATGAATTTTATGTGATCTTCCTTTTGTCTCCTCCATTTTTTTCGCTCTATTTTAACCTATTCAATCGAGGTATTTAACATATAACTGATTTTTAAAATGTTTTTATTTGAAAATGTATTAAAAAAATATTTTTTATTATAAAAAAATTATTTTTAATATCGCAATTCAAAACGATCCGAAAATACTATAAAAATTAATTTAAAATAAAAAATATAAAAAATTTAATTTTTTTCAAAAATTATTTAAAAAAAATAAAAATAAAAAAAAACAAACTGCCTCCTCTTACTGTCTTGGATCAAAAACCAATAAAGACAATCTTCACATTCCATGACCAAGTCTTTATGCCTCTCCTTGCATAAACTCTCTTCTTAACTCTTTTTTTCCTTGATTTAGTGCAACCAAACCAAATAAATTTAAAATAGTTAGTAAGTTGGTTGTTGATTTTTTTTTCTTTTTTGAAATGAACTATATATAAAATATGTATTCATTATAATTTAGTAAAGTTGGGGTATTTAATGATTTTAAAGGTCGAAGTTTAAAGAACCTCATTGAACTTTGTTTTGCAATTTTTTTAGTTGAATAAAATTCATAATAATTTTATTTTTCATGATTTATCTTTTTTTAGTGAGGTTTTTTTAAAAAATAAAATTTTGTAAATATATGTTTAAAGATAAATGTTTTAGGGAGTTAACTGATATTCTAACTATATTAAGAGTAAAATTAAATTAACTTTTGATATAAATAAAATATTTTTAATATGTTACCGTTGTTATTGGTCATTTTATATTCAATAGAACCATTTTAAACATTTGTAAGTGTAACATATATTAACCAATTATCAACCGCTTTTTTCACCCCATTGCACAATACAATAATATCAAATAATAGACAAAAAAAA
>Ga0325411_1001848_pt1 | contig 23718 bp, 21 predicted proteins | sample PopdelMetagenome_13_FD_206181 | JGI IMG/M metagenome (GOLD analysis project Ga0325411, IMG submission 206181) | Populus deltoides microbial communities from Bellville, Georgia, United States - Xylem-PdIQD-R4 | ecosystem: Host-associated > Plants > Phyllosphere > Stem > Wood/Secondary xylem... | reverse complement strand
AGAATTTCACAGATTACCTACTGTCATCTTCTGATTTCTAACACAATTTCACCATTCAAATAAAATCATAACTCAAAATCATCATCTTTACCTCCAATCTCTCACAATCAACTAATTAACCAATTACACACAACAATCAACCCATAACCTTCCAATTAATTCATCAATCAAACTCAAAACACAATATTCAAAACCCTAAAATTTATCAAAACAGAAATTAAGGCTTAAAGAACACACATTTATACATAATCTTACCTTTAAACTTATTTCCTCCAGCTCCTTTCCTTTTTCCCTTATTTTCCCCTCTTTTCTCTTCTTCTTCTTTCTCCCTTCTCTCTCACGGTTTGCTTTCTCAAATATTCAGATCTCTTCTCTCTTTTTTTTTTTCTATTTATACTTATCATCTCTTTATACAATTACTACAATACCCTTTATTTAATTATACCAACTTGTAAGCCTCCAAGGGCTTTATTGCCTTTTACCTACTCATTTACTTTCAAAACATCACAAGCACTTTCTTAGTTTTTGATGTACATGCATTTGATCAATAGTTGCTTGTCAGTGATGGTTTCCGTCCTGGAAAAAACTTAGCAGCTTTAAGTAACATGCTTATACATACATACATATATACATACATACATACATATATATATATATATATATATATATATTAATTGAGTAAATCCATTAATAGTTCCCCCCTCTCATCATGCAGTCAGCTTGACAACAACAAATTTATTGGCTCTGGGATTCCAGATACCTATGGCAACCTTTCCAAATTAGCAAAATTGTAAGTTCTATATAACCAGCTGTGCCTTCATTAACACAGTTTTAAATTATGCAGAGAAGGAAAGTGCATGCTCTTAATCAGCACTCTCTATCTCGAGATTTTAATAGACAAACTGATGTTTAAATCCAGTCTCTAATGATGGTGAATTATTAAGTTCTTCCTTGCAAAATCACATTCCACTTCTGGAGTCGGGAGGCTTCAAGTGTTTCGCCATTGTGTTAGCTGATAATTTTACTCTTTCGTTTCCTAATCTTCTTCGACGAGGTAGAAGTCTCAGAAATTGCAGCTTACAAGGAAGCATACCGGGCCTTAGTAGCATACAAAACCTTTTATATCTGTAAGTGGTATCTGAATTTCATACTACAACACAACTGTTGCCTTTCAGTTAATGTTATCGGGCTCTTGTTGCAGGGATCTAAGCAAGAATGAGCTCAATGGACCCTTGCCACCAACACTCTTTGATAACATAACCACTATGTAAGTAAACCAAAGTATACTGGTAGGTTTTTCAGTTCAAAAAGGGAGATAAAACTAGTAATTCTTGACTGTACAGATTTCTATCAGTGAGATTTGATCTTCTATTGATTGAAGTATTTGCAAAACAATGCTACAAGGAGAACTCATTCAAATTTCAAAACCTGTTGATAACCTAATTAGTTTTTCTTTAAGGTATTCCTGTAGTTGAAACTTATTCTTGTTTGATGCAGTGATCTGTCAGATAACCATCTTAATGGATCTATACCAAGAAGTTTCTCAAATCTTCCTTCTCTGCAGAGACTGTGAGACTCTATCTACATATCTTTCTTTTGCACTAAGGAATTAGTAGTTTACAGTAGTATCTTCAGAGCATCATTTTCAAGATGCTTTTAATATCTCAATTAGATGAGTGTACTTTTTGATGAGGTCTCCAATTAACTCACGAGCAATGTTTATGTGTTGAATAATCAGTTAATCTCTTGATTCTAGCAATCTGATCCATTCTCCACAGTTAAGGTGGATGGTGACTGGTATTTGCAAAAGGTTATTTTTGGCAAGATTTGGGAACTTTTAGATTCTTAAATAAGTATTTTTTTAGAGAGAGAAAAATGATATTTTAGAGAGAGAGAGAAATAATATTTTAGAAAGAGAAACCCTGAAAATATATCTTAGACTAAGTTAATCCTATTTTTGGTAAGTTTAGGGCTATTGTCCTGGAGTGATGTCGTGTCAATCCTACCTTTGAAGAGTTTTACGAGTGCACTAGGAAAATCATATCAATTCCTTCCAAGGTAAATTGTACAATTACACTTGGGAGATTAAGTCAATTTTTTCCAAGGTAAATTATGCAATCGCAATAGAGAGACTGAATTAATCTCATCCTTAGAAGGTTGATGAGAGGTCCTTAGACGTGACCTAAAGAAAATGAAAACATCATTACTTTAAATAAGTTATTTCATATATAAAAAACTTATATTCTTAGTCAATCGATGACTTGGATATCCATTCTTTATTGAGATCATGGCCTCAGTTCTATAGGTGAGGAGAAAATAGAGTTTCTCCGGTAGAAGTTTTCTAGGTAGTTGACTCACTTTTCCTTTGATAGTTGCCAAAGAAACTTCACATATTTTACGGTTTGAACCAACATTTCATTTTGTACTTGTTGAAAGCTTTTAGGTTCCAATGAAATTCATGAAGTTGACAAAAAGTGTAGCTTAAATTTGTTTGTCTCACCAAGTCCTCGGGTAAATACAGGAAAATACAGGAAATCATGTTCTAACTTAGAGCAATAAAAATGTTGTCTAGCCTTCTGACTCTTTTACAAACAGTGTTCATCAACTATTCGTAGTATATCATGCCTTCCAAGGTGATTTGGAACATTATTGGTCATTAAAGTAGTCTTTCCTGCTACAGGAGCTTTATTGGTACCATCAACAAGATCATAAGAATGCACGTCATCCCTCTAGTTGAGTGATGTTATTGCCCTACAGAGCTTCTCTTGATTGGTATATTAGTGCTCAATAAGGAGTCGGACTTAATTGAGAAGTTGTTAATGCTTTGATAGAGTAGTTATGTCAGTAGCTATAGGAGATCTATGATACGTTCCATCTTAGACATATCATGATCGTTTATAATTGATAGTGATTAGGGATGTCAAAATCCAGTTATGAGAGAACAATTGATAGCTTTTTGATTAGTTTTCCATAGATGGTGCCAATGATAAGGTACTAAAAAAGTCCAAGTAGCTTAAGAGCGAAGCTTAGGGATAACCGATTAATATCTTATTTCTAGCAATCTGATCTATTCTCCCTGGACAAGGTGGGTGGTGCTTAGTAAGCCAGGGTGACTAATGGCTGGTACCTACAAAAGTCCCCTTCGGTAGATTTAGGGACTCTCAAATCCTTAAGTAAGTGTCTTTTTAGAAAGAAAGTGTAATGATGTTTTAGAAAGAGATACTCTGAATATATATATATATATATATATATATATATATATATATATATATATATATATATATATAATGGAGATTGTGAACCTGAAACTCGAAGGATTCATAGAGTGTTTATAGCTCGTGAGTCTTGTTCTTTTGTAGAGACAAGAAACATGAATGTAATTTCCTTCTGATGGTATCAATAAAAAATAAATATCTCTTACACATCATAAATTAAGGATAAATATCCCTTGCACAACATAAATAAAGGATAGATATACACATCATTAATATTGATGGAAAAATTATAGGTTCTTAAAAGACTTTTATATATCTAGATGTGTTGAGAGATGAATATCTTTAACCTTAATATTTTATGTTAAGGATCACAAGAATAAACAAGCAAAGTCTTGTGGCCTAATATAGGGTTTAGAAAGATCATTAGTTCTATATCTATTTAGGCTTGGCATGATACCGAGTCCAAAAATATTAGATCTGGTAACTCACCAAACCCACGTGGCTGAGTTTAAGGATATTGGATCTAGCAGCTCATCAAATCAACATGAACTTAACTTAGCACGTGGCTAAACTCAAAAATATTGTGTCTAATAGCTCACCAGACTCATGTGTATTTGAGTTCAGCACGTAGTTGAACCCAATAATATTGGATAAAATGTGGATTATTACCCTGTTTTTGGTTTTTTAAACGTGGACTCCAGCAAAAATCACATATATAAAACATCCTAATCCATCACTTTCAGATGTCATGTCCATTAAACATCCTATTTTCAATGTTCCTATATTAGAGGTCTCTCGAAAATAATCTGTTGTTCGGTAATGTATCAGCTAACATGTGGCAGAACATGTCGTCCACTAAAAGTGCCGGCCTTACACTGTAAGAACTTAAAGAAGAAATTAAATGAAATCAGTAACTTTCAGCATGAACTCTTATATTAAAGACTCTTCAAACTGCAAAATACTGCTAACTTCTGCTTCTGTGCATATGAAAAATGCAGTGATCTCAGGAACAATTCGCTTTCAAGCATTTTAGGAGAAGTGAATCTGCCAGAAAATGTCACCCTGAGGTAGTGTTTTCGTAGAGTAATTGATACAATATTTTCTCTTCATGCTCATCCAGGCTTTGGACACAGCCTCAAATAGAAAAGCAAGGATTCAAATACAAACCTCCTCCTGATTTTCAAATGCCACAATAACGTTAATGAAATTACTACAGATGAAAAATGAGATCAATACTTTAGCATACAATGTTTTTGGTTTTATACCCGTCAACTAGATTCTCATTATCTTAGTGCTTTTATTCAGGCTTGGAGGCAATCCTATCTGCCATGATGCTAACATACCAAACATTACCCAGTTCTGTGAACCTGAAGCTGGAGGAGATAAGACTCCTGAAAGGCTAACAAATTCAAAAGTTTCATGTTATGTTCAATCATGTCCAACAGATGACTTCTTTGAATATGTTGCATCATCTCCTGTGCATTGCTTTTGTGCAGCCCCTCTCAGAATTGGATACCGTCTTAAGAGCCCTAGCTTCTCTTATTTCACACCACATGTTAATCAATTCGAGAAGTACGTAACGCGTTCTCTTAACATGAACTCGTACCAGTTGTCCATTGATTCCTTTTTCTGGGAAGAAGGACCTCGTCTAAGGATGTATTTGAAGCTCTTTCCTCCAGTTAATAATGTTCATTCAACAATGTACAATGCGACAGAGGTTCAACGAATAAGAGATATATTTGCATCATGGCAATTTCCTCCAAATGACTTCTTTGGACCATATGAGCTTCTCAACTTCACCCTACTGGGACCTTATGGACAGAGTATGTACTGTTGCTACTTCTTTCAGGCTAAAATGAAATTCCAAATCCTTAGCTAAATGATGTTGAATTAACCTTTATGCCCTTATGTGTAACTAACATGAGTCTGTGTCTTCTATGAGAACAGCATAGGTATTTGAGATCACATAAATAAGTTACCAAAATCATCATGTCTTAGCTTTACAATCATTCCTATTCTGCAAAATAAGCAACTCCCAAGCCTGAAGATTTTCCGTTAGCGTTGAAGTTACAATTTTAACTAGGAATTCAGTGCCCCTGCTAACAATCCTGGAAGGATGAGTTCAGTTGTATTAAATAGCTCTTAAGATCTTTATAGAGTGAAAATGTTTTCTCTCTCAATACTTTCATAATGGTATGGATGTTCATGGTGCTATACAACATTTTCTGAATTACAGTTCATCATGTCTATGAATCTCTTAAACATAGACTGCAGGTTCAGCATTCTCTAATTCACTGATGGGTGTGTACTGTATGCCCCATTATTTTTTTCTCCAACAGTGAATGTTGAGTCCCATAAAGAAGGTATCAGTAAGGGTGTTTGGGCAGCCATAATACTAGCTGCTATTGTCTGTGCTGTTGTAATAATTTCAGCAATCACAGTTATGATTATTGTAAGAAATGCCAGATACAGTCAGAGGCTTCCAAGAAACGATTTATGTAAGTCTGTCATTGTGACTAATAAGTATTTGTTTCTTCTAATACTATCATATTTGGCTGTACCTGAAGAAGGTACATGAGACTATTTTGTTTATTTGCAGCCTTAACAGTACAGATGAAAATTGATGGAGTGGAGAGCTTCACTTTCAAAGAAATAGTCTTGGCTACCGATAACTTCAACAGCTCGACACAAATTGGTCAAGGAGGTTATGGAAAGGTTTATAGAGGTGTTTTACCAGACAAAACAGTGGTAGCTATAAAGCGAGCCGAAGAAGGATCCTTACAAGGCGAAAAGGAATTTTTGACGGAGATCAAGTTGTTGTCAAGGTTACATCACCGAAATCTAGTTTCGTTGACTGGATATTGTGTTGAAAGAGGGGAGCAGGTAATATTTTTAGGTGGTGGATGTCATTTTATATAATTTTTGCTGGCATGTACTTTTTTCTATCCCATTTGTTCTGGAAAGTCAAATGAGAAGGGAATATACGCGGTGTCCCTGGCAAGGGGGCGGGGGGCGTAGGAACTTGTTTGTTCAGAAATGCAGGTATGCATAAGCATCCTGAAAGCACAGTAGGTTCCTGGAAAGGACCTGTTGCTTTTGTTTAGCATGGCTTAGGTTCTTGCCATCGAATTTCTCCAGGGAAATATCATCAGCTCATTCAGAATGTGAATTGAGATTGGGATTAAATTTCATTAATTTGTTTTGAATCTCCAGGAGGCTTTCTTTCTCAACTAAGTTCTTCATTTCATTTTCTGCTTATTGCGTACCAATCGAGTTTTGTTCGGCCATCTTACAGAGTGGTTTTGTAAATCCTTTTTCTAAGAAATTAAATGGATTTGATATGTTTTTGCATCTTTATTTGCAAAGTTTGATTGGTTACTTGTTGAATCAGCCTGCTTGTGCTCTTTGTTTATGCACAGATGCTAGTATACGAGTTCATGCCGAATGGTACCTTGAGGGACTGGCTGTCTGGTATAAAACTCTGCTAAATCTTTTTATCAGTTATCTACTTCATATCTCCATGATACTCTCCTAGAGTGTTTATAATATTCTTAAGAACCTTTAGGTCTTATAATCACATGTCGTTAAATTCTGGAATGAATATAGGTTCAGAGTTGGCTAAAGGTGTGGTTTAACTGTTACAGAGGGCTAAAATCGGATGGAAATAATGTTACAGTATTAGATCTAGACAATTCTCTACTTCATTTTCAACACCATAGACTATTGTAATTCCCCACTTACTATCTACACATTATCTTTTATTTAGAACATTAACCTTTTAAAGTGTTGGGAGTCTCAAAATTGATAGCTGCTGTTGCATGTGGCTAAAGACAAGGAGAAGTTCAGCTTTGGAACAAGGTTAAGCATTGCTTTGGGTTCAGCAAAGGGAATCCTTTACCTACATACCGAAGCAGACCCTCCAGTATTCCACCGAGATATTAAGGCTAGCAACATACTTTTGGACTCTAAGCTTACTGCTAAGGTTGCCGACTTTGGACTCTCACTTCTGGCTCCTGTCATGGATGATGATGGATATCAGCCTAATCATGTATCTACAGTTGTGAAGGGAACTCCAGTAAGTTTGACTCCATTACGAAAAGAACTGTGTAGCAAGGATGCTTTGTTACATGGTGAATATGGAATTTCTGTCAAAAAAGATCATATTTGTTTGCTGAATGGTTTTCTGATCATAATGCTTTAAATTCCTTTCAAATAGTTTGTAAGATGTATTCCAAAGAACCCAAAGAATTAAAACTTAGACAGTACAGATTGCAGCAAAGCAATTTCCGATTTGGAGTCTCTTCTGATTGTTTTGGACTTTTCTGTTCTGCCATCATTATAGGGCATTTACCTGTAATGGCCTGTATCATTTTAGTACTAAAACTCTTGGATTTTGTTATTGAATATGCAGGGATACCTTGATCCAGAATATTTTTTGACCCGCCAGTTGACAGACAAGAGTGATGTCTACAGCCTTGGAGTTGTATTTCTGGAGCTCTTGACAGGAATGCAGCCAATATATCGTGGAAAAAACATAGTCCGTGAGGTATTGTATGTGATACACATTGATCTTTCGGAGACCTTGAGTTCTCTTCTACTCACGCTGCATTCAAATATTGATCAAATAACTTTTTATTTAACACAAGGATAAAAAAAATAAAATTGGTTTCAGGTAAATATTGCTTGTGAGTCAGATAAGATGTTCTCGATCATAGACAGAAGAATGGGTTCCTATCCATCTAAATGCATCGAGAGATTTGTAGCTTTGGCACTCAGGTGTTGCCATGATAAGCAAGACAAGCGGCCATCAATGCTGGAAGTGGTCAGGGAACTTGAAATCATTCTCAGAATCTTGCCAGAAACAGAAACTACTGAAATAGATTCTGCTTCTGCTTATTCCAGGAAGACCACACCCACATTTTCTGGCACGTCAGCATCTTCATCTTCATTCTGCACAAACAGGGATATATCCAACTCTTCCAGTCACTTGGGAAGTGATCTTAGCAGTGGTGTCATTCCATTCATACCGCCTCGTTGATATCAAAATTAGATGACCTTTGTACTCATTTCTCTTCCCCTCAAATTGTGCATGAAGTTTACAGGGAAGTGGATGAAGGAACCATTGATGAGGCAGAAAGCATCATGTTCATAGAGTTAAAGGAATTATGAAGGCTGGTTCAGTACTCCAGCAAGGAATATTCATGTATTTATAAGGATATTTACATGTTTGTATTTACAGATAAGATAAGAGCTGTAAAATACAAAGAATCAAAGATTCTAGTTATCAGATTGAACAAACTAGTTATCAGATATTGAACAAACAACTGGATAAGAAAAGTAATATGTCATTCCCATAATTTCTATTTTTCCTAGCGCTTGTATATATCTTGTCTAACACCCCCCCGACTCCCCGAGAGTTGATGGGGAGAGATCGAAGCATCAACTTGTCTCGATGTAGGAAGAATCGTGAAGAAGAAAGGCCCTTGGTGAAGATGTCTGATGGTTGATCATAAGTTGAAATATAATGAGCTTGTAAATCTTTGTTCAGAATCTTCTCACGTATGAAGTGATAATCGACTTCGATGTATTTTGTCCTAGCATGAAACAAACACAGGATTTAAGGATAAAGCTAGAGCTCCAATGTTTTCAACCCAGAGACAAGGAGCTGAGGTGAGTGGAACCTGAAGTTCACAAAAGAGCATACGTAGCCAATAAAGTTCAGCTACAGTGAGTGTCATAGAGTGGTATCCAGCCTCAGCACTCGACTTGGCCACGACAGGTTGCTTCTTAGCTTCCTATGAAATGAGGCAGGGTCCAAGATAGATGGCATATCCAGTTGTGGATTTTCGATCATAAGGACTACCGGCCCAATTGGAGTCACAGAAGCTATTTAGTTGCAGAGAACCCTTGGTGAATTGTAGACCAAACGTAAGATTGCCCTATAGGTACCTTAAAATATGTTTAGTAGCAGTTAGGTGCACTGTTGTTGGACAATGCAGGAATTGGCAAAACTGGTTGACACTATAGAAGATGTCAGGTCTTGTGAGGGTGAGATTTTGCAAAGCTCCTACCACTGAGCGATATTTTGTCGAGTCAGAAAGGGGGCCACCTGAAAACTTTGATAGCTTCCCACCAAAACTGCAAGGAGTGGACAAGGGTTTGGCACCCACCATCTTAGTTCGATGAAGTAAATCAGTCACATATTTTCCTTGATGAAGATGAAGACCATCAGTAGTTCTTGTGACTTGAATACCCAAGAAGAATGAGAGTGGACCAAGATCTTTGACTGCAAATTCATTGCTCAGGGTAGAAATAATCAGAGAAATAGCATGAGAAGAGTTAATTATGACAACGATATCTTCCACACATATAAGCACATGAATGCATATATTATTATGATTATAAAAGGAATAACAAGGTGTCCACATTAGAACCAGCAAAACCAAGCTCCAACAATGCTTGTGAAATGCGCATAAACCAAGATCTAGGGGCTTGTTTTAAGCCATATAAGGATTTCTGCATCTTACAGACATAATCAAGATGGTGTTGGTCTTTAAAGCCCTTAGGTTGCTCCATAAATACCTCCTTTTCAAGAAATCCATGAAGGAATGCATTTGAGATGTCTAGTTGATGAATAGACAACTGTGGTGGACAGCAAGAGCTAAAACAAGTCTAATAATTGTTGGTTTGATAAGAGGGCTAAAAGTCTCATGAAAGTCACTGTCATTTTCTTGATCAAAACCTTTAGCCACTTTGTACTTGTGAATAGAACCGTCAGATTTTTGTTCAATCTTTAATTCCCATTTGTTCTTAACCACTTTCTTGGATGCAGGACGTGGTATAAAATCCAAGTTTTATTACGTAAGAGAGCATCGAATTCAGCTTGCATAGCATCACACCAATTGTTATCCTCTACTTCTTGAGAGTAGTTTGTGGGTTCGGAGGGAATGGTAATTGCGGGCAAAGCTTGGAGAGGATGCTTAGTAGAGTAGAACAAACGATGGTCTGGAAACTGCTTTGGTTTTAATGAGTTGATTTGGGACCTAGTGACCATACAGGAAGGCAAGGAGGGAGTAGATTCTATGGGGACAATGATATGAGAAAGAATTAAACTGGAAGGCCTAGACGAGGTAGGGGATGGGGGTGCGGGAGATAGTGAAGGAAATGGAGAATCAGGTGTGGTGTGGTCTATTTCAGGGGAAGGATGTTGTGCAAGATAAGGTGTATATGAAGGAATTGAAAGATTAATTGAAGAACTAGAATTTTAGAGAGCAAACATGAAGTAGTCGGAGGATCAACACTAGGAGGAACAACCTCTGCAGACCGAGCAAGCAGGGAGGAGTCATCAAAATTCAGTTCATCAAACACCACATGACGTGAGATGTATACACAGTTGGTGTGAGGATCCAAGCAACGGTAACCCTTTTGTTTAGCACCATATGGCTGTTGTTACAGAGATAAGTGGTCAAGATCATCTGTGATGTGGACATTTGATTGGGCTGTTAATGCTGCAAGTTGAGATGGAGGATGACGCCCTTGGTAAGAAAAATGCATCCTGTTATAGCAGTCGAGTGCTTGGTGATTTGTTTTGCCATAAATTTGGCAGGGCTGTCGAGGTCTGTAGAAGAGTCTTTTGAGATGGGAGATGCGGGAGGGAGAGGGAGGTGCAAAGCGATTAGCCAAGGTGGTCCATAATTGGCGAGAAGAAGTTAGTCCATAAATAGTGGACAAAACTTTCTCAGATAATGTGGCATTTGTCCATACTGAGGATAAATTGATCCTTTTTTCTGCCATAACAGATAGGCATGGCTGAGATCAGATGTAGTCTTCCCAGTATCATCAACAATAAACTGAGGAGGACGGGGGGTGGAGCCATCAACAATGCTTAAGAGATCATAGCTACACCACTATCTGTGTTCTTTTATAGTCTGCAGCAGCAGCAGCCCATCATTGCTTGTTTCATTTGTTAGCGTGTATAATCTATGTTCTCTTGATGAATTTGCAAAGTGCTTCATTAGCTCCAAATTTGATGCAAGCAGACAATAGGAGGGTTGTGCGCCACTCCCTCTTTTTGTACATTGCCGGCAAAATCATAGCTCCATTGATCTGCGAAGTGTACTGACAGAAAAGAGCTCGATACAACTCAGTATCAGTCTAACCATAGCCTCCCTTTCTTTCTTGGCAACACTCACTGGATTGGACCTATGCGTGTAAGAAAGAGCTTCTGTTTCTTGTAGGCCTCCGATATCGTTTGGGCTTGCCTCAAAAACATCAAAATGTGGGTTTAGGTAAAAATCAATAAAAAAAATATTAAAAATATTAATTTAAAACTTTAAAAAAAAAATTAAAAGTATGGTACGACCTATACTACCAAACTCCACCTCTAATATATATAACCTTGATCGATTAATCAATCAATTTCAGAAGCAAGCAATAATTGTGGTTGGAATATTATCACCTTCACTATTATTTAACATTGAAGAAAGTTGACTTTTTGTATTTTCTTCAAAAAAACGGAAATTGAAAGTTTGACTATCGCGGCACGTGCAAAGAACAACTATTACTCTTTCAGTTTTTCCTGTGGCGTCTGAAGGTAGAAATGCCACCACGTTACCATGTTCGAAAGCGTGTCGGGGGAGATTTAATGCCATGTTTGGTCCCTGTATTTTTCATTTTCTTCTAATGTGGTCCATGTATTTGTTTTTTTTCTTATTACGATTCTTCCACCTCATCATTTAATGACCTCTGTATGAATTTTTTTTCTTAAATTAGTCCTTGTAGGTTTATACTTCAAGCTTTGTTAGTTATTGATTATTAAAAAAAAATTATATTTTCAGTTAATAATTTATTAAATAAACTCTTGAGAATATTTTCTTTCTCCATCTCTTTTTGAGATGACTTGCAAGGATAATATTGAGAAAAAAAAGGCATGCAGTGACCAAATTATGAGAGTAAAAAGAATACAAATACCAAATACACAACTAACCCTCTACTTTTAGGCCTTTCTCTTTTTCCAAGTTCTTAAAGGTAGGTAGGAATGCCTAGAAAAGTCCACGGCTGTCGCTGGCGAAGCCCCCCACCATGTTTTATTCATATCTACTTCCACTAAAGTTTGAGAAGGTATGCGTAACAAATTGCAAATAATAATAATAACAAGATTTTTTTTTTTTGGCACTTCAAATTTATTGCATGTGATTTATTTCTTCAACAAGAGTCATTTTTCTTGAAATTGTTGATAACAAGACAACAAACAGTCCACTGGTTATCATTAAAGAACATGGTAGCGAGAAGTGCAAACTGTGTTGAAGTTACACGTTGTCACTGTTTTGCATTTCATCCGCATATAGTTCTTGGTAATAATTGAGAGAAACAGGGTAATTAGTAAAAAAAAATGAATATCTTTAGACTTTCTCTCTTGTAATCTTGCCTGGCTGCTAGAATGGATGGAGCAACCATGACGACAATGCCATCTCACATATATATCGTTTTCTATTGCTCAAACTAGATTCCATTTATTATCATTCGTGCCCCCATCAACAAGACTTCCGCTATATATTTATTCCTGCCCACCAAGCTTTACTTGCTTCTGTTGCAGAAGTCTACAACTTTTGATTCTGTGGTCTCAAGGATTCATAGCTAATCGTATAGTTTGGATGTTAAAAGCAATCCCTCTATAGTTTGGTCAGATTTGACTCGTTTCCAGTAAGCATCTTCTTTTATCTTCCTTTCCTTTTGTTTTCGTTGAAAATTGTGGATTTTTTAGACTTTTACTGCCGGGCGCCTGTTTCATTGTTAGTTACCGGAATTATGGGGTTTGACTATCTTCCTTGTTTGGTAAGCTGGATATTTTGGGGACATTAAATCTGCAAGCTTGGTTTGGACTTTTTTCCCCTTGCCCTGATATGCTTTTTTTGAGTGAAAAGATTGTATCTTGTTGCTTATTTTCTTTTGAGTTTGAAGGGATTGCTGGAAATGAATATGCAAAATGTTTAGTTATTTTGTTTGGTTCTTACTTAGGGCATGAAGATGTTGCAGCTGAGAACTTGGGGGTGGTGTGTTTTTCTCCTGTCATATTTTTACTTGCTGCTCCTTACAGTTGCTCAAGTTACAAATCCCTCAGAAGGTGAATTTTATCATTTTTCCCCCGCAAATTCTCAACTTGACTTACATGAATGTTATCATGATTGCGTTGACAAAATGATCCTGCGAAACGTGTTCTTTGAGGCTTCTAAAATGGGTAGAAATATGTGTGCTTAAACTATATAATTAAGTTGTCTATTTGGAGAATAAGAAAACAAAATTAGACAAGGAAAATTCAGCAAGTTGTTTTCAAGAAAAAATTGCACCTCCTATTTTAATATGCTATTGTGATGCCCAAAATTCTTGGTAAAGCTAGGCAGTGTTGTTGCCTACTGCTCTGCTCTAATTATCAATATTGTGCATTTTTGCAGTCAATGCATTGATAGCAGTCAAGAACAATTTGATTGATCCTATGAAGCAACTCAGTAATTGGAACAAGGGAGATCCATGTACCGCCAATTGGACTGGTGTTTTTTGTTATGATGCAACTGGGACTGATGGATACTTGCATGTCCGAGAACTGTATGTTCTATGCATTTTCTTATTGTTGTTCTTTTTTACCCTTCGTGTTTTGATGAATAAAGTCAGAGGATTTCTTTATGTAAAGAATGTAATGAGTGATACAATCATAACTCTGGCTATGAAACACTTACCATTTGTCAATTTTGATGCAGTCAGCTTCTTAATTTGAATCTTTCTGGAAATTTAGCACCTGAGCTAGGCCAACTTTCTCAACTGGCAATATTGTGAGTTGCAATATCTAGTAACCATATTTCTGGAGAATTTACTTTTCAGTATCTGAACATGTCTTGCTAATCCGCTTCTGGTGATTCTAAGTCCCCTTTCTGTTGTGATTACAAGGGATTTCATGTGGAATGAATTGACTGGCAGCATACCAAGAGAGATAGGAAATCTTTCATCTTTGAAACTCCTGTAAGTTGGTTTCAAGTTATTTCATTTTTTCAGTGGGTTGTTGTCCTTCTTCTGTCATGGTTATAAAAATGGATATCTTAAAAATGAATCTACACCGGTATATGCTTGGAATTAGTTTAACCTCCTGTAATGTATTATTATCTACGCAGACTGTTGAATGGAAACAAATTATCAGGATCTTTACCTGATGAGCTTGGCTATTTATCGAAATTAATTAGACTCCAAGTGGATCAGAACAATATTTCAGGACGAATACCAAAATCATTTGCTTACATGAGCAGTATTAGACATTTGTAAGTGTATCTTCAAGCTAAATCCTTCTTTGAATTGCGAAGAGATTAGCTTTTGTCCGCATATATCATTGACTTGCATGTGATACTTGCAGCCACATGAACAACAACTCAATCAGTGGTCAAATTCCACCCGAGCTTTCCAAACTATCAACTCTTGTTCACTTGTGAGTTTTACTACAATGGTTTCCTTTTTGTTCTAATGTCTACTTATTTTTATGATCCATGTGAAATTTTTCCCTTGATTGAGAACATGTGAAACAATCTCTTCAGGCTTTTGGATAATAATAACTTATCTGGGTATCTTCCACCAGAATTATCAAAGTTCCCAGAGATGCGGATAATGTACGTGCTTCTATCATGTTGTCTAGAATGTTACTTGAATCATTATCACATTCAATCATTTCTGTTATTGTGTGATTTTTTTCTTTTATGTACATGCATTCTATTAGATTTGCTTATTAGTAGCGGTATTGATTGTAGTAAGAATTCAGTAAAGCTGCAGGGTGCTTAAATGAGATGAGGCACGATGCATGTTCGTGTGCTTGTGTGTTTGTCTGTGTCTGTTCATATGTTACTTAAAGTAAATTTTGTTGACAGTTCGTTTGTTGTCCTCCTTGCAGTCAACTTGACAACAACAACTTTAACGGATCTGGAATTCCAGCTTCTTATGGCAGCCTTTCCAGATTAGTAAAATTGTAAGTCTAAATAAAACATGTCAGGCTTCAAAGCTATTTTGCGTTTAGAAGAGGAATCTTCACACTGTTTGGACTGTATGGAGTCTTTGACATGAATTCTGATTGTGTAGATTTGCTCCTGGATAGCTGGTTTAAAAAATTTATTTATTTTCATATTCATGAACTTGTGTTTCACTTATAGGACATGCTCAAGGGCTTTTCTTTTGTGTTTATATAAACACGAATCAAATGACAAACTTGTTCTGCATAAATATACATAAAAAGAAGTGTCGATGATGACCTTTTCTCTTTGTTTTTAATCCTCTTTGACAAGGTAGAAGTCTCAGAAATTGTAGCTTGCAAGGTTCTATACCTGACCTTAGCAGCATACCAAACCTATACTATTTGTAAGTTCTTTCTGCATTTGTTAGTATTCTCATTCCACCAATGCCACTGAACTTGAATTTCATATCTATTTTTCCATTACATGCACTTATGGTACCTGCATATCTAATTTGGCTTGCAGGGATCTGAGCAAGAACAACCTTAGAGGATCTCTACCACCCAAACTTTCTGATACTATGAGAACTATGTAAGTAAAAACCACGATGAAAAGGAGAAATAGAACTGGCAAATTAGAGGCTGTATAGGTTTGCAGTTGTGATATTCAGTGTTCGTAAAACCATGTTACAAGCCACTTTACAACCACTGGATGAATTAACAAGATTGTGATGAAGGTCTTTCTGTGTTTGAAATTTATTCTTGTCAACTGCAGCGATTTGTCAGAGAACCATCTTAGTGGATCTATACCAGGAAGTTTCTCAGATCTTTCTTTTCTTCAAAGACTGTGAGCTTCTATCTACTTATTCCTTAGCTCTTGAAAAGATCTTAAAAGCATCTTAATGATGTTCTACATGTTGCTCTGAATGTCTCAAATTAGATGCTCTTATTTGCAGGCTATGCACGCTAAATATGATGTTCTAAATGATTGTATACTGCAGGTCACTTGAAAATAATCAGTTGAATGGGTCTGTGCCAGCTAACATTTGGCAGAACATGACCTCCACTAAAAGTGCTAGTTTTACAATGTAAGAATTCAAAAATAAATGCAATTAAAACCATTAATTTTCAGCATTAAAATTAGTATACAAGACTCTCTGCAAACCGTAGAGTATCAGAATAATACTAACTAATTGTTCTGTGCACCCCACAAATGCAGTGATCTCAGGAACAATTCACTCTCAAGCATTTCGGGGGCGTTGAATCCGCCGGACAATGTCACCTTAAGGTAATATTTTTATAAAGTAGTGCGCACCCACCTTTTTATGATCTGCTTCGTAAACACTTGCACCTGATCTCTGGTAGACAATTAGATGTGCGGAGTAGAAATATGTTGTGGCCTTATCGTCCATTGGAAGAAATAGTAAGAGAATTGGAGGAATTTGTCAAATACATGGGTTTAATTAAATTTGTTTGTTAGATGGATATGCATCTTCAATCTCCACCTTGCTATTTGATGATTCCAGCTTATGTTTAAGATCTGTGAAATCAAGGATGAAGCATCCCTCTCCATGCACACAGGTTTTGGATAGAAAGCTTCATATAGAAAATCAAGGGTCCAGTATAGGCCTGCAGATTGATTTACCAATGTTGCTAGCTATGAGGATTAGGAGATAGATCAGAGAATATAAATTACTCAAAATACCAACATGATGGCATTGAGAAATACTCCTTTTTTTTTGTTCTTTTAATTTTATATCTCACAGTCAGATTCTGATCATTTTAGCAGTTTTTGTTTAGGCTTGGAGGCAATCCTATTTGTGAAAATGCAAACATAGCCAACATAATCCAGTTCTGTGGATTTGAAGCTGGAGGAGATAGGACTACTAAGAGGTCAATGAATTCTACGATGACATGTCCTGTTCAAGCATGCCCAGTAGATAATTTCTTTGAATATGTCCCAGCTTCACCTCTACCATGCTTTTGTGCCTCCCCTCTTAGGATTGGATACAGACTTAAGAGCCCTAGTTTCTCTTATTTTGATCCATATGCTTTTCCATTCGAGTTACATGTGACTAGTGCTCTTAAACTGAATCCATATCAATTGTCAATCGATTCCTATTTCTGGGAAGAAGGCCCTCGTTTAAGAATGCATCTGAAGATATTTCCTCCAGCTAATAATGTGCACTCAAGCACATTTAATGTATCCGAGGTTGGACGAATAAGAGGTGCATTTACATCGTGGCACTTTCCTGGTGATGACTTATTCGGACCATATGAACTTCTCAACTTCACTCTAGTGGGACCTTATGCAGCGAGTATGTGTTCCAAATTCCTACTTCTTTTTAGACTGAAGTTAACTTTGTTAATTCTTCAGAAGATGATGCCGAATCAGATTATGTGCACTGTATGTCTGCCAAACATCGGTATTTGCATTGTTTGTGCTCCGAGAATTGGTATTTGAGATCACAGAAACAAGTTAGAGAGCTTGATTTATTGCTTTCCTCAAATAACTACAAGTACCAGAAACATAATTGGCTTCTTTTCATATTACTTTCTTTGCAAAATAAGCATGTCTTTTTTTACAAGTGAATTAGAATGTCTTCAGCCTGAAACTTTTTAGTTATATTTGAAGTTGCATGTCACAGCATCTCAGAATCTTTCACATCTTTTGCGAAGTAGAGTTGTTTCCCCGTTGATAATTCCATTTTGTTCAAATTATTTTGATGACTTTTATATTGTTGCTTGAAACTTGTGCATGAAAGCTCAATGATTTAAGGGCCAACCTATCCAAATATGACACTTTTGCAATTCAAAATTGTAAAGTTTCTGAAGTGAAGTTCCACTGCAGCTATATGCCCAACTATGGTTCCCATCCATTGGTAGATGCATAGTCTTCTCTCATATACAATATCCATATATGTGAACTCTTTGATCTGGACTGCAGGCAAGGCTATGCCTTGGCAATATGGTCTGTGTGTCTTTTCGCTTTGGAATTTATGTGCTGGATTAATAGCATTAGTTTGCTTCATATCAATATATTTGTTTCTAATGGGTGGCTATATAATAATATGCTTTTCTTTTGCCAACAGTACATTTCGACACAAAAGGGAAGAATATTAGCATAGGAATTTGGGTAGCCGTTATATTAGGTGCTATTGCCTGTACCGTTGCAGTATCTGCAGTTGTCACACTTCTTATTGCTAGAAGATATGCTAGAAAGCATAGAAATTTGTCGAGAAGACATTCATGTAAGTTTCTTAATGTGCTGCTAGAATTGTTTTCAATTAATAATAGTATATGTGGCTATCCCTGGAAAAGGTATCATGGGATTATTTTTGTGGTTTATAGCATCGAAGGCATCGATAAAAATCGATGGTGTGAAAGGCTTCACATTTAAAGAAATGGCCCTGGCTACTGATAACTTTAACTGCTCAACTCAAGTTGGTAGAGGAGGCTATGGAAAGGTTTATAGAGGTGTTCTTTCTGACAACTCAATCGTGGCCATAAAGCGTACTGAAGAAGGATCATTACAAGGCCAAAAAGAATTTTTGACTGAGATTAAATTGTTGTCAAGGTTGCATCACAGAAATCTAGTTTCACTGGTTGGATATTGTGAAGAAAAAGAGGAGCAGGTAAATATTACGGTGCTGAAATTAAATCTTATTTTAGATCATCCTGGTTTGCAACTTTGCAAGTGTTTTCTGATAAATCCTTAAAAGAAGAAAGTAGCAGAGATTCTTGGAAGGGACCTATTGGCTCTGGCCATTTCATTCTTCCCGAGTAATACTTTCAAGATGACATTTTTATTTTTAGCATATTTCAATGAGAAATTTAAAAATAGGCAAGATCTCCTTTTCTGTCCCTTGTTTATTTTGCACAGACCAACAGCATTACCATCTGCGAAGAGTCCACATTGGTCAGACAAAACATCAGGATAGAGATGCTATAAGTTAGATGGGTTATGGTCCTAGTCTAGCAATTGGATGTGCTTCCTTTTCTTAGCCATGCCTTGCTGTAGCATATGAACCGAGTTTTGACCCCACCATCTTCTAGAATTCGATTATGCTAATCCTTGTCCAAGAATGTGAAGTGATCTGATTTTCTTTTAGCATCAAAATTGGGAAACTTGACTTGATTATGTGTAAAAATCCACCTGTTTGTTCTTGGTTCTTGCACAGATGCTGGTGTACGAGTTCATGCCAAATGGTACCTTGCGGGACTGGCTTTCCGGTATGGAAAATTTCTGATTTGATGGCTCTTTAATCTATTCAATGTCTCCATATTATTCTGTACAGAATGTGTACAATAGTCTTACAAACTTTTAGATCATACATATGATCTACCTCTAATCGCTGATTTTGAGTCATAGTTTTGTAGTTGAGCTAATTGTGTTGTCTGCCTGTGTTGAAGGACTAACGATGCACTGTCATATTTCACCAATGGAGTGTAAACTTAAAAAATCCTGTGTAGCACATGAAATAGTTTCCAGTATCATTCTTTTCCAGCTCCATGTTTTAGGATGTTATCAATACACTGTCTGTTACTCTTTGGTTTAAGACATGATATCTTGAACGCTCAAAGTTGATGGTCACTGTGTTAATGCAGATAAGGCCAAGGGAACATTGAACTTTGGTACAAGGTTAAGCATCGCGCTGGGTTCAGCTAAGGGTATCCTTTACCTCCATACTGAAGCACAGCCTCCGGTATTCCACCGGGATATCAAGGCCACTAACATACTATTAGACTCTAAGCTCACTGCTAAAGTTGCTGACTTTGGACTCTCACGTCTCGCTCCTGTCTTGGATGATGAAGGGAATCTGCCTAATCATGTATCAACAGTAGTGAGGGGAACTCCAGTAAGTTTGACTCCATTATATGCCCACTTTCTCTTTTTAACTTATTGAACACGGGAAGAGGATGCAAGGTGTTATGGATGAGAAAAATGTGAATTCTGCGAGGTCTCTTATCCTGATGTTTCACTCGCAAAATTTTATCTTATTCTCTAATCTATATGCCAAGAGAAGTACTTTTAAAGAAGGTGAAGAAATTAACAAAGGCATAACTAGAAGATATCAAAAACCTTTCTGGTATGCCCTGAAGATATCTTTACTGAAAATTCATGTTAGCATGATTAATTGTGGATTGATAACTTCTAGTAAGGAATGTAATTTCCGGTCCAAATATTTAACCACCTGGTTGGCAAAGTTTTTGCCATGTCTAGATGGCCTCAGAAATCTTAAGCTTCGTAACTTGTTTAAGTCCTGTGGATTGGATAAAACTGAGTCGCGCAGATGTTGGAATCCCCTCCAAATCCTTGGATGTAACTTGTTCACCATCACTAGATGCTATGGAGCATCATTGACCTCGTTTGAATAACTCTCTTGATTGTCACCGTGCGTGCAGGGATACCTCGATCCAGAATACTTTTTGACCCACAAGTTGACAGACAAGAGTGATGTGTATAGCCTTGGGATTGTGTTTCTGGAGCTCCTGACTGGTATGCACCCAATATCACATGGCAAAAACATTGTTCGCGAGGTACTTCAATGAGCTCTTAATTCAGAGGCCTTGAGTTCTCTTCTTATATGCATATCAGTCACAACCATGGCCAGCTTTACTTGAACTTTTCAACTATAGCTTATTTTGATAGAATAACTTCTCATTTATGATGCGACAGCAAGAAAGGCTAAGAACCTGGGAATTGAGAAACATCGAAGCTAATACCGATAATATGTACTCCGGTTTCAGGTTAACATGGCTCATCAGTCTGGCATTATGTTCTCTATCATAGACAACAGAATGGGTGCTTATCCATCTGAATGTGTGGAGAGATTTGTGGCGTTGGCACTCAGCTGTTGCCATGACAAGCAAGAAAAGCGGCCGTCAATGCAGGATGTGGTCAGGGAACTGGAAACCATACTCAAAATGATGCCAGAAGCTGATGCCATCTATGCAGAATCCACTTCCACATATTCTGGCAAATCCACTCCCACATATTCCGGCAAGTCAGCATCATCATCTTCATTTTACTCGAGCCAATATCTATACGAAAGTTCCTGTCTTCTGGGAAGTGATCTTAGCAGTGGTGTTGTTCCCACCATCAACCCTCGCTAACATCAAACAAATCGACAATCTGGAGTTTAGTTAGGTGTAAAGTGGGTTTGATGCCCTATCTTATGCAACACAGAGACATTCCTGTATAAAGTGGAGAAATACTAGCGGTTATTGCATGAGAGTTGACCCATTTCGCAGTCGATAGAGTTAATTGCGAAAAACTAGTTCATGCTTTTTGTTACTGAAAAATGAATCTTCCATCACGTCTACTTTCATTGAAAAATAATTATTTATTTATTTTACCATTTAAATCAACTAAACTATTATAAAACCTGAGCCAGCCTGGCCAAGTCATTTCTGGCTGACCTAGAGCCTAGTTAAATTGAAGAGAAAATAAAAATGATTCAATAGGGTTTAGTTTATTCAAGATAAATCAGGGTCTTCAAGTCATTAATTTTTAAATAAATAAAATAATATCATCGTGAATTTTTATGAAAAGATAAATTTAAATTAACTTCTCGACTCGAGGCTCGCTAGAGTTGGATTTATAACCATGCTATTAAGCTAAAAATATGTTAGAAAACAAGTGGAAAAATTCGAAGATAAAAAAATTGATATTCCAATAATGAAATGCACAGTAACATCAATTTGGATGGGCTGGTTTTATGGTCAACTAAGTTTGCTTTATTTGTATTCATTAAGGGTTAGGTTATGTCTAGGGGTTGGATTATAAGAGATAAAAAAAAAATTAATTTTTTAGTTTTAATATGGATTATATATCTGACTAAAAAATAGATTTAATTTTAATATTTAAAATCTTGATGACTAAAAAGATGATAGCAATTGGTGGATAAATCCAAGTGAGAATTTAAATCGGATTCAATGATCGAACCTCAAGATATGTCATGTAAAACTCTAAGAACTCATTCACTTTTATAATCAATTTTATGGCACGGTTCAAAACTTTATAACCAAATCAATTTTTGTAAGAAAACATATTTGCCAAAATAATCCTGAAAAAATTAATTTCAGATTTAATTCGATGTTTTTCTAAAAAAAACAATGTTTAGACATCTTTTCATAAGATAGCAAATGAATCATTCAAGCAATTTTCATGTTGAGGTAACCAAAAAATATTGAACCAAGACATGAAAAATAAAAAAAAAAAAAACTCATGTCCCATGTCTTTTGGGCTATATTTTTAGTTGTCTACATAATCGCATTTAGTTCGATTTACTAGTCATTGATTCATAAAAACTCATGTCTTTATGCTAACGAAGTATTATCTAGTATAGTAGGGAAGAAAATTGTACATGAGATTTATGATATTTTGACAAAGTTATGTGAGTCCAAGTCTTTTTATAATAAGATCATTTTAAAAATGAGACTTTATACCCTACGAATGGTAGAAACCATGTTGGTGGCTGACCACATCAACATAATAAGAACTCTATTTTCATAACTCATAGCAAATAGAGGAAAATAAATGTGCAGAGCTTATACTTCAAAGTATTCCTTATTCATATGATCAACTCATTATTAACATGACCAATAACATCTTAACAAACTATCTAGTTTTTAATGATGTTGCAATCACTTTCTTGAAAGAAGTAAATAAACGTAAAAATAAATGAGACAGAATTAACAATTCACTCCAAGTAAAGACATTATTTATGTTAAGAGGAAGATCAATGGAGTATGGCTCCAATAGGATTTGAAGGCCAAGAAGTTCCTTCCAAATTAAGAAGTAAGAAGACTATGAAATATTACTACTATAGTAAAAAAAAAAAATGGCACTTTAAAAGGGATTGCTAGAATAAGGGTATGTAGAACAACTCTAAGTTATCAAAACCTCATAGGTGTGTTGCAAACACTTCAAATGATGAAGAAGTTTTATAAAGCAAAGCAGTGACAATCTTTAAAGATAGAATCAAACTCATTGAGGTTTGGTTAATGGATTCAAAAGCAACAAGGCACATGACTCCTCATCAGGATTAGTTTTATACATATGAACTCTCTAGAGGCTCAATGTTCATGAACAATGATCATGCCTTAGAGATTGTTGGCATTGGCACCATTAAACTAAAAATATATGATGGCTCAATTCATATTATTTTAGAAGTACGACTTGTGAAAGGCTTGAAGAAGAATATTTTATCCGTGGGACAATTTGATAATCTTTGTTGTAAGATTCGTCTAGACAATGGTATTATAAAAATTATCAGAAGGGCGCTAGTGGTATTAAAATCTAGAAAGATAATTGCAAACTTTTTTATGTTAATAGGAGAAATATATCATCAGGCAGATGCATTAATTGCATCATTCAGTTCTATAGAAGAAAAGACAGTAATGTGGCATCAAAAGCTAGGCCATATGTTAGAGAAAAGCTTGAAAATTCTTTCTAATAAAAGTTATTCCCTGGTCTTACAAAGGTTTCTTTACCTTTTTATGAGTATTGTATTACAA
>Ga0325411_1001846_pt1 | contig 23723 bp, 9 predicted proteins | sample PopdelMetagenome_13_FD_206181 | JGI IMG/M metagenome (GOLD analysis project Ga0325411, IMG submission 206181) | Populus deltoides microbial communities from Bellville, Georgia, United States - Xylem-PdIQD-R4 | ecosystem: Host-associated > Plants > Phyllosphere > Stem > Wood/Secondary xylem... | reverse complement strand
TTTAGTAATTGAGGTCTGTTACATTTTGTGCTCCAAGGTGTGTTCTTGTAATTTTGATCCTTTGATCGAGAATCCGGATCTCTTGCCGAGGAAGAGATCTCCTCCTTGCCGGAACACTTAAAAGGTGAGTTGGTCTACGGATTTTTTAAGAACTAGGATTTATTATTTGATGATTTTTGCTCAATTTTGCAGTTCCATTATTTGCATGTGCTTGTTAATATATTCAGCAATCGATCAAGTTTAGTATTGTATTTTAAAAATATGTTTGAAAAAATTTAATTTTTTTAAAATTATTTTTAGATATTTTGATATGTTAATATTAAAAATAATTTTTTTAAAATAAAAAAATATTATTTTAATATATTTTAAAATAATAAACTTTATATAAAGTTGATCGGTAATTTGGTATGAGAGTGGCTGAGTAAATAAAAAAATAAAGAGATATGAGCCTACGTGGCTGGCCACTCAAGATTTTTCAAAACTTTGTTATGAAATAATTGGATGTAGCGGTTTGAATCCCGAAATCAATTTATTTAATATCTTTTTGTAAAAAATGATATTATTTAAGTATCACATTTCATAAGTATAATAAGATTAAATGTGCTCATTAATTTTTTTTTTAAATTAAATGATATTATTTTGTTAAAATTTTACTTTTAATGTACTAAATGTTTTTATAAAAAAAACCCATTTTAATCTCGAAAAAAACTCTTATTATGAATTATCTTACTTGCACCTATATCTTTTTACTTTTTTTTTATCTTCATGGTATATAGTTATTAAACCCAACCTGAGGGTTGACCTGATCAAATAGCCGGGTCCCGAGTTACATGAGTTGACCCGAGTCAACTCGAAATAACCTGGAAAAATTAAAAAAATATTTGAAGTTTTAATATTTCATATTAAAAAATTAAGAAATAATCTATGTGAATATAAGTTCTACATATTGTAAAATAATGAAGTTTAAAAGATTATTTCAAAAAAAAATTTTATTTCATATTAAAAGGATACTATGTCATTTTTTTAAGTTGAAATATTTAAAATAAAAAGATTTTTTTATCTTACATTGAAAAAGTAAAACTTTTTTTTGTGAATATAAAGTATATATACTGAAGGGCTTCAAATTTTATATTTAGAAAATAAAATATTCTTCTAGTATTTATATAATAAACTTTAAAAATGGTTAATAACCAACTAAAAAATATATAAAAGAGAAGTCTCTGACTAGAAAAAAAACACATTTAAAAAATAACAGGTCTCTACCTGGTTTTGTCAGATTGGCCGAATCACGAGTTGACCTAACAGATCAACCGAGTTTGACTATTTTTTTGCTATTGTTAATTTTTCATCTTACCTGAATCGATCTAGCCATCAAGTCAATTAGTCCCATATTTACTTGACAAACCAGTTCTGATTTAATAGCTATTTCATGGCATATCAGCTTTTCTGCTTATTCTTCGCTAAAAAAGAACTTCTACACTTAATCAAATGACACAATATAAATGAATACAACTATCGGAATTTGTATGCAAATTTGCTGATCTCTACCTTCCCATACCGCGTTCTGGCTTTCCCGGAATGCAAGGACTGTTTCGTAGCATTTAATTACGCGAGAAAAAAAATTAAAGATAATGAAAATATAGGAGTAAAGACAAAAAAAGAAAAAAGATGGTAAGAAAATTATAATATGTAATGATATACAAAATAAAATAATTATTTTTATATCTTGTTTGGTTATGATGGACAAAACAAAATAAAATATGAAAAAAATATTTTACTTTTAATATGTATTGTTGTAAGATTTACATATTTAAAAAAATATTTTTTTTTTACTTTAGTTTATATTAAGTGTTGAAATTAATAATATTATAATAACCCTAGTTATTAAATCAAGATTAACTTGACGGGTTGACCCGCGACCTGAATTGGTTCGAGTTTAAGAAAACATAAAGAAAGAATTAACTAAACCTGACCCGATCAAAAACCCTGGTCAACCCAAGATTAAACACAGATAAAAAACCGTTGACTTTTTTGCAACAAAAAAATTGATCAAAACAAGGTTGTTATTATTTAAAAAAATATAGGTAAGCCGGACTTACCCTTCTGAACTGTGACCTGAACCTCGTCTCTGGTCAATTCCCGAGTTAGGTTTTAAATCCATGATAATAACCAAATATTTATCTATATAATGACTCAATCAACTCGTGTTGACCTTTCCGACCTATAACTTAGGTCTTATCTTGGTTGATTCTCGAGTCGGGTTTTAAAATTATGATGATAACAAATTTTATCCTTACAATAACCCAGGTCAACCTGAGTTGACTCTTTTGATCTATGTCTCGAACCTTGTCCTAGGTTAACCCCCAAATCAAGTTTTAAAATTATGATAATAACTATTATTTTATGTTTACCTAAGTCAATCTGGGTTGACCCTATCGACACGTGACATGACTTTACATCGGTTTGACAATCGAGTTGGTTTTAAAAATATGATAATAATCATTTTTATCTTTATATTGACCCGGGTCAATAGTCAACCCTATTCGTGACCTTGGCTTTGCCCCTAGTCGACCCCAAAATCGAGTTTTTAAATTATGGTAATAACTACTTTTATTTTTACGCTGACGTGGGTCATCCCAACCTTTGACCAGTAACTTGGGCTTTACCCCAGATCAATCCCTAAGTTGGGTTTTAAAACTATAATAATAATAATTTTTACTCTTACATGTCTTACTTAAACAATTTTGGAATTGAAAGTTTTTTACAATGATATTTTAGGAATAAAGAATAAGAAATATTATCTCTAGAGACATGTCCTCTTTTTACCTCCTATTTTGGAATTACAAAAATTCACTCTAAAATTATCTCAGAGACAGATTTATTTTTATGTCTTTGTATCTATCTCTTTAACCAAACACATTTCTATATCTACTATCTCCGTCCTTTCTATCCTAGGACAATAATCAAACACTACTTTACAAATTGACCTTGCAACGAATCGCGGTAATTCAACTAAGAGGTGTTTGCCCCGAGTTTCAAATGGAGTTTTAAAAAAAATGAATTTTTTCTTTAAATTAATTATTTTTTTTATGTTTTTGGATCGTTTTGACGTGTTAATGTCAAAAATAATTTTTTTATTATATTTTCAAATGAAAAACACTAAACGGCGATTCTAAGCACCCTTAGTTACTTACTAATTCTCAAATGCCACCAGTTTCATAGAGGGAGTATTACTTTAAGCTAATATGGTTGTACTGAATAACTAAAAATGGCAAACAATCTAAAATTTGCTAGGTGATAAATAATTTGACATCCATAATCAAAATGGTGTTTGTTTTCGAGGAATAAACTACTTTTTGTCACATAATTAATTAACAAAAATAAAATAACATATATATATATATATATATATATATAAAACCACACTTTTCTTTTTCTATCGTCGGAATCCAACAACCTCTCTCTTTCTCTCTCCTCTCTTAACCAGAAACTAAAAATAACAAAAATGAACTTTTGTATCAAAATTGATTTGGAAAAATATTGAGGTATTGAAATTGTATAATGTGCGTGATTTTAAAAGTTTAAGGACCAAAGTGTATTTTTTGCGAAACTTATGTCACGCCACCCATGTTTGGCACCTTTTTCATTTCTTCCCTCTACTTTCAATCTCACCATTTCATAAGAAATCTAAAGCAATTGGTCTTTAATTAGGACTAAATTGCCGAAAAAACAAGTTTGAGAGCTAAATTGAAAAAATAAAAATTTTTGCACAACCTATCGACACTATTATGTAAGAGGATGAACAACAGATGGATCAATCAAAACAATAAAATCAAGCCTTCAATTACAATTCAAGAACAAAAACCACGTGTATTTTGCCTTAAGTCATTTCCTAAACTTTACACTAGATGGATCAAGCAAAGGACCAATGATTGCCTTAGTCGTATCTCAAGGGAGAAAAGTAGACATAATGTTATAAAGAAACAATAAAGTCCATCAGGTTACACATATGCACCCAACAATCTAGCAACAATTGTCTACACATGACCATGTCATGATATAGCAGGGAAGATAGTTGTAAATGGAAAGAGCACATGGAAAATATGGTTAATAACTAGGAAATTAGCTGCTCTATATAGCAGATTTGTTAGTTACAGGAAGCAATTAGTTAGCTATTGATAAAGAATAAAACATGTGATTGATTGATTGTTAGTTGGAATCTGTTGGTGAAGTTCAACCGGGTAGCAGCAGACTGTAGTGTGTATATAAGCAATGTAATAAGTAGAAGGGGTGAGTGTGATATAAGCAATGTAATAAGTAGAAGTAAGGGGTGAGCAATAAGATTTGTGAAATGCTAGACATTTGCAAAGTCTTTCTTTCATTTTTTTCTATTCTCTTTTCATTTCTTGAACTTCTTCTACTTGTTATAGTCTAACCATAATAATTGGTATCAGAGCCTCTTTCCAAGTGAAAAGGAAGGAAGATTGTGTTTTTGAACAATCAAAAGATGGTAGAAAACAATAAAATCAAGGCTCTAGAAAAGTATGGTAGAAAGGTGGGTGAACAGATTCAACACTTGCAAGAGAATATAGAGGAGCATCGAAAAAAAACTTAATCATATTAGTTCATAACTGAAAGCTATGGTTATATTGAAAGAAAATTCAAGTAGTCAAGAAGCTCATATAGTTAACACCTCAAATAGAGGTATTATTCCAAGTCAAAGGATGAATCCATGAGAAGATAGACATATGAATTAAAAAAGCAATTTTTTTGGTGGTCAAAGCATATCACATGTGGGGCACAATATGGTAATGCCAAGAATTGATCTGCCAAACTTCCATGGAAAAAAACCCTAAATGCTAGATATGAAAATGCAAGATATTGTTCAACCTAAATTTCATACCAGTATAAAAATGGGTTTAGCTAGCATCATTATACTTGGATGACAAGGTAGAGATTTGGTTTGAATGATTTTTATATATAGGAGAAAACTTGGCAAATTGAGAGGTGTTTACAAGGGCTTTATGTATAAGATTTGGTGATAGAGAGGATGTGGTGGAAGAACTCAATAAGCTAACACAAGACAAGGGTGTGGATGAATAGATGAAAAGATGTAAAGAACTCAAATATTGAGAATGCTTTGAATCCTTTTTTACTAGAATATACTATATTTCAAGTTTTATAATCAAACTTCCAAAGGATTGTCACACGTGTGCGGTATCGTGGCGAATAGCGTCCACTCTCAGCATCTATCTATCTGAAAAATATGGTGAGACAAGAAATTTTTGTCTTTTATCAGTGGAAAGCAGAAATGGGAGTCACCACCTAATATTTTGGTCACTAGGAACCCTAACTGGTATCAGAGATCGGGCACGGGGACTGGTTGCGTAAAGAAAAGGTATTAGCACCCCAAATACACCCTACCTAAGGTAAGCTGCATTGTTTGATTGTCTGATTTATACTAAGATCTAACTGTTGATCTGTCTATGGTTTAAGAAAAGTCCTTCTTAGTAAGGAGGTCCTTATCAAATCAAGTAAAACCGAACTCTTTTATGTCAACCAAATAAACTAATTTTAATATTATGAGTACATCTTACGTGTAAGTTTGTGATCTTATATATTAAAAGAAAAGAAAATATTTTTTTTGGAATTTTTTAAATGTTGGCCTAGTTCTCATGACTTTAATAAACTAGTTATTAAAGCCAAAAATACATGCTAATTTTTTTTGAAATTTTCTTGGTTGTATGAAATACAATATGATTTTTTTTTAATCTTTGAGAGACTTGGCCGTATGCATGAAAGCAAAACATATTTTTTTTTGTGTAATTATATATATATATATATATATATATATATATATATATATATTTTGGAGAAAGCCTAATATTTTAATACTGACTTTGTATCTTTATGGTATAAAAATACAAACCAATATTATGCAAAATTAATAGAAAAATACACGGGAAAATCACAAATTTTTTTGAAAAAAGATTTTTTAGAATTTTGGTTTTTGGACTAACCCGGACCCAGCCCAATGTATTTTGGTTTAGGTCAGTGTTGTCCGGCCGAGTGAACAGTGAAGCACTCTCCACTGTTCACTTTGCAGAACAGTGGAGGCGGAGAGCAAATGAAAAAGAAGGAAGAAGAGAGGACCGGGGGGAAAACAGACCGAACGGTTCCTCTTAGCGGTGTTGCTGGTAATGGTGGCGTTATGGTTGCTAACCAATGGTTCTTATTCCTTTCTCTGTGTTTTCTGTATTTCTTCTTCTCCCTATTTATGTTCTCCCACTTCTCTGTTTCTTCTTTTATTTTTAAAGATGATGGTGTTGTTGTTGATGGTGGTTTAAGGTGGCGGTGTTGCTTCCAGAGAGAGAGAGAGAGAGAGGGAGGTTATTGTTCTTCTCTTCTCCTCTATTTTCTTGTTCTTATGTTCTTTTCCTCTGCTCAAATCTTCCCTTCTTTGTTCTTCTTCATTTTCAACTCCTCTGGTTCTTAAACAGACATCCCTTTCTGTTTTTCCCAACGTGAAAATGTCCTTCAGTTCTCTCTATTATTTTTCTCTCAACCTTCCCCCGGTTATCGTCTGTTTTTTTATTTTTGTTTTTTGTTCTTTTCTCTTCTTTTCCTCTATTTCGCCCCTTTACTCATCTCTCTCCCCTGGTATTTATAAGGAGGAAAGAGAGCTACTATCCCTGTCCAGTCATGACACTGGGGTAAGGTGGTCGAACGACCATTAGGTAGCCGCCTCAGGGTTGCCTGCAGGGCTTGTCCCTTTTGTTTTTTCCTCTAATGGTAGGTGAGGGGCATGGGTTTTGTTAGGGTTGTGTAAGTGAGGAGAAAGAGAAAAGGCGGGAAAAAATACAGGGGAGCAAACCTCTTCTTCCCCTGCCTCTTCGTGTGCAGAGGAAGTAGTACAATGTTATTCAAAATGACACTGTTTTGGTTTTTTTTTAAGAAAAGGAAATGAATTTGAGAATAACTCAAAAATAGGTTATGACAGTTGCCCCCTCTCTTTACAATGCTTACGGAGCAAGGACGTTGCATAGTAAGTGTTGTAGATAAACAAAACAAAACTTTCGAAAATAATCTTTTCAAAGTTTGGTTGATCTGAAACTCTGTCTTTACAGCAATTCTCTTCAACAGGAAACTAATAATCAAAATCATGCACAACTTGGCTATTCTTAGATCTCCATCAGACGATCTTCTAAATTCTATCTTTGGTTGGATTAACCTAAAATCCCATCTGGCGATCTCCTTTAACCAGGATCAAAATTCTGTGTGTAGCTTAGTCAACCTGAAATCACGTCTAGCGACTCTTTTTAACCAAAGCTAAAATTTGTGTGTGGTTGGGCTAACCTAAGATCCCTTCTGACGATCTCTTTTAACCAGAACCAAAATTCATTTAAAAAGTGGTCTCATTATAAAGGGTGACCTATCAAACAAAAAAATGATGGTCTTATTGTAATGGATAACCTACCCAAGTGGAAAAAAGAGAGTGGTCTCATTGTAATGGGTGACCTACCCAGGTGGAAGAATAGTCTTATTGTAATGGGTGACCTGCCCAGGTAAAAATAAAATATGGAGAATGGTCTCATTATAATGGGTGACCAACCCAGATAAAAATACAATGTGGAGAATGGTCTCATTATAATGGGTGACCTACCAAAAACAAATGATGGTCTCATTGTAATTGGTGACCTACCCAAGTGAAAAAAAATTTAAAGAGTCTTGAAGAGATGACAAGATAGGGCTCAAAGGGACACGAGAACTCAAAGGCGCACTCGAAAGGAGATAGAGTTAGAAAACGCGTTACCTGCGTACTTGAAAGTAAGTAGGGTTAGAAAACATACTATACGAGATATGAGGCTTAAAGGTGCACATAAAATAAGGTGAGGGCTCAAAGGTGCACTCTAAAAGAGTTAAGGTTAGAAAATGCACTACCCAAGATATGAGAGCTCAAAGGTGCACTTGAAATAAGGTGAGGGCTCAAAGGTGCACTCGAAAGGAGGTAGGGTTAGAAAAGCACCACCCAAGATGATGGTGAAACACCGATCAGTCAATGATAAAAGCAATGCATTATGATCAATATGCATGTATTACCTGAGAAATATAGGTCCTCATTCTTGGTAGTAAACCTCGATGGCCTTTTCGCTCTTGCTTACTCGAATCGCATCTTATGATCTTGACCTCTAGGAAGGGTTTGATATCATCATACTTCTTAATCCTCCCACCTTTATGGTTGTCGGCTGTGCCCTACATTTTGTTTTCTTAGAAAGGGAATCATAGAGCCAACCCTATTATGCGTTTTTAGATTGCCCCCCCCCAGCTTGATCATACCCCCCAAGTGTTTAATTTAGGTTTTCTTTGGAGATGAGGCTGTGTGAAAGAAGGTTTAGGTTATTTACAAGAAATTGTTTTTATCTAGAGTTTTTTTTTTGGAATTTCAAAGCTATTCTAGACACAGAAATCATTTTGACATCAGTTTAAAGCAAACTTGTTCTGAAGAAATTCAAGTGATTCCTATAGATAGGTTTTCAGAAGTGATGAAAACTTTTTGTTTTGCTGAAAATATGAAGTGACACTTTATTGGTCAAAGAGGTTCAAACTTTAATTTAAGGGTTATAGTAAACCGATTTTCAAAGCATTCATTTTGATTGCATGAATAATGATTTATTTATCATAAGAAAGCATTGCCTACTAATCCAGATTGCTTGCCTTTGATCAGAAAGAGCTTGATTAGGCACGTAATGTAGGCTTTGGCTATTGGTTATAAAGAAAAGGATACTTGTAGGCTCAAAAGGTGTTTAAGGGATTTCAAGACTAAGGATCACTAATGTTTATTTCTCGACCTTTTTTTTTTGTTCATAGATATTCTAAACCTTAAAACTGATTTGCAAAATGGTCTATAGTGCCCCCTAGTGTCAGGTTTGGGTTTTTTTTCTTTTTCTCTTTGTTTTCTTTCTTTCTTCACTTGGTTGAGCATCATAATATTAGTTATTTTGAAAAGCTCAAATCTTTTGGACCTTATGGATTTTTCTTCATGCCCCCAACGTTGTTTGGGCACCTTTGATCATTAAGAATTTTCTTGCACTTGCCCCATATATGGGGTGTGATCCTAGCCAATGTTATTTCTAAAAAATATTACTAGGTTAAAAAAAGGATTGCAAATGATATATTTTAGCCTTGTGAAAGGATTATCAAACATGACCTTTCTTTATTTCAGACGCATGCATTTAGGATCGATAAGCCTTGCTTTCATGCGAGCATGTAAAATGGTTTCTCATTATTCATTCAATTAAAACCCAGCTTTGGAGTCATCTCATGGTGTTTGGGTTTTTATTTAGGATTTCTAGGTGTATGGTTACCTTTCTAAAGGGTTACTTGAATTTCCAGAACTTGTTTATTTGGACAAACACCAATATGATTTCTACTTGTACCAAAAACTTTAAATTCCTAAAAAATCTTTGTGAACATGGGATCATGTGTATTTGGGAAGAAAAGGGAAACACACCAAAGGATTCTTAGTGCAGTGGTTTCATTAGTAAAGGTTGTGCTCAGTGTGTTATTTGTTTAAACCAACAACAAAAATGAAGGCACATTATGAACACAGGAAAACACATGATCTTATTAAAAAGAAAGACTCATTTGACAGATAAAATCTTGTGGCAATATAAGCCAAATTAGCAACAAGACTAGAACAGGTTCAAACAAAAATGATCAAACAAAAAGGTAATAATATGACAGGTTTTATCCTTCCATTTTGGTAAATCTTCTCTTGGGCTAGCTTCCCCATAACAGCTCTTGTAGAGGTCTCATTAACGGTGTGGAAAAAAAAATGTGGTAAAAAATCGAGTCATTCAAAAATTTATGCTACCTTTTTCACACTTTGCCTCGACCATCGGTGCTTTCAAATTTCCCGGACATTCCGTCTCTAGTGCATTTCTGATCCACCTCTTCAAGCATGATTAGGTAGAGGGTTCATGTTTACATTAAGAGTGTCTTCAAATGTTAACCACCTTACCTTGATTAATTGCAAAAGCTTTCTCTTGAAGGTGTTGCAAGTATGGATGTTATGTCTAACAACACCAGCATAGTATTCACAAGTGAGTTCTGGCTTGTACCAGCTGGGGTAAGGTGGCTGCAAAGATGCCAGAGGTTCGAGAGCTACATGCCCATTGCATAACAACTTCTAGTACATCTCATTCAGGGGTAGTGGTAATGGAGGTAGTTCTTGAACCCTTTAGTAATTTCCAATTTGACTTTTGGCTTGAAAGTTTTGGGGATCAAGTTTTTTTATGTTGGTAATTTGGTATGGAGTGTGGTAGTTTTGGGATGGGTTTTCTCTACCCCTGTAGCCATTTCCAACATGGTTAACCTCCTTCCTTTCGAAGCCTCTTTTCTCGATGGTTGCAGAAATTCTACCACTTTGGACGCCTTACTCTATATGCTCGCATACTACCACAACGTCAGTAAATTACTGAGCTGAGCTACCTATCACATGTTCATAGTATGGTGCCTTGAGTGTGTAAGCAAATAAATTGACCATCTCTTTGTCCAAAAGTGGGGGATGTACTTGAGTAGCCGATTCCCGCCATCTTTGAGCATATTCCCTTATGCTTTCTTTATCTCCTTCCTCCAGATTGGACAAACTGGTTCTGGCAGGAGCAATGTCTATGTTGTACTTGTACTACTTGACAAAAGCATCCCCCGAATCTTTCCATCTCTATATCTTTGTATTGTTCAATCTCATATACCAGCTCAATGTAGCCTCATTTAAGCTATCCTGAAAAAAGTGCATCGGTAGTTTTCATCATGTACTACTTTTGCCATTTTATTATAGTAGGACTTAAGGTAGGTCATGGAACATTGTGTTCTACTATATTTGATGAATTCAGGAACACGAAACTTCTTCAGGACAACCACATTTGGGACCAGACACATCTCTGCTGCCCGTACTGGGTCATATAAGTCTACCCCTTTAATAACTCTGATTCTGGCTTCCAACGCCGCCATCTTATCTAGATCAATGCTATCAGATGACTTGGCCTTAAGGGACTCGTTGTCAAATGCATTCATGACTGTCGGGGCTGGTGTAGGTGACGCTAACTACACAAATACTGGATTATATTGAGGCTCTTGACCATGTTCACTCATTATTTCTTCAGGTTGAGCTGTTGTTGGAGTTTGATTAAAGATGACGGGTCGGTTAGAAGAACCTTCACTAGAGGCATTTCCAAGTGTTTGCTCGAGTAAACTAGTGGGGCAAGCCACGCTTGTTTGCAAAGACTCCAACTCTTCTTGAAAATGAGCATCACAGTGAGCACGCACTTCATCTTTCATGTTTTTCGCTCGAAGTCGGGTGTTGTAGACTCTTTGGGGACCTATATTTCAACCTGACATGCATGTATGTTATTTACAGTAAATTGATGTATGAGCGTGGATGCAAATGTATGTACATGCACATTGGGTATGGATGACTATATTAGGGAGCTTATACCCTAAGGATAGGTTTTAAGTCATTACATGATGAGTGACTTTCTGTCTGGTCTCAAAAAGGGTCTCATATCTGCCCAATGACAATCTTCACAAAGAAAATATAGGGGCGTTACAAGAAATGGTTAAAGCACGCATGCCCATCATTACCGAGTAGGCACTCAAATATGAGTTGGGTGTTTCACGCATTTGAACCCTAACCAATATTCGTAGGGCAGATCGCTAATCCCCCACCTAACTTATAAGCTTGTGTGTGTTTTTCAAAAATTAAAGTGTGTGATGCATGCAACAATTCTATATAATGTATGAATAAATATGCAAACAATAAAACACAATGATCAGATAAAAACAAAGTTTAGTCCACAAGGTCCCTAGAAACCTGGCCTTAGAGATCGGGCACGGGGACTGGTTGCGTAAAGAAAAAGTATTAACACCCCACATACACCCTACATAAGGTAAGCTGTATTATTTGATTGTCTGATATATGCTAAGGTCTAACTGTTGGTCTGTCTATGGTTTAAAAAAAAATCATTCTCAGTAAGGAGGTCCTTATTTTATTAGGTAAAACCTAATCATTTTATGCCAACCAAAGGAACTAATTTTAATATTAGGAGTACGTCTTACATGTAAGTTTGTGATCCCAGATATTAAAAGAAAACAAAATAATTTTTTTAGAATATTTGAAATGTTGGCTTAGTTCTCATAACTTTAATAAACTGGTTATTAAAGCCAAAAATACATGCTAATTTTTCTTGAAATTTTCTTTGTTGTATGAAAATACAATATGATTTTTTTTTAATCTTTAAAAGACTTGGCCGTATGCATGAAAGCAAGACACATTTTTTGTGTAATTTTTTATATATACATTTCGAAGAAAGCCTGATATTTTAATACTGAATTTGTATTTTTATGGTATAAAAATACAAACCAATATTACAAAAAATTGATAGAAAATACACAGGAAAATCATAAAGTTTTTTGAAAAAAGATTTTTTGGAATTTTTTAATTTTTTTTGGACTGACCTAGACCTGGCCCAATGCATTTTGATCTGGGCCGGTGTTGTCCGGCCTAGTGAATAGTGGAGCACTCTCCACCGTTCACATGTAATGTCAATAGTGGAGAGTGAAGTAATTCACTCTCCATTGTTCATTTTATAGAACAGTGAAGCCGGGGACCCGATGAAGAAGAAGGAAGAAGAGAGGGCGGGGGAAAACAGACCGAGCAATTCCTTCTAGTGGTGCTGCTGGTGGCGATGGCGGTTGCGTTACGGTTGCTAACCAGTGGTTCTTCTTCCTTTTTTTGTGTTTTCTGTATTTCTTCTTCTCCCAGCTTATGTTCTCCCGCTTCTCTATTTCTTCTTCTATTTCTAACGATGATGGTGTTGTTGTTGACAGTGGCTCGAGGTGGCGGTGTTGCTTCCAACGGTAGAGAGAAAAGGACCAAAAAAGAGGGAGGTTATTGTTCTTCTCTTCTCCTCTATTTTTTTGTTTTTTTGTTTTTTTCCTTTGCTCAAATCTTCCTTCTCTGTTCTTCTATGTTTTCAGCTTATCAGGTTCTCAAACAAACATCCCCTTCTATTTTTCCCAAACATGAAAATGTCCTTCGGTTCCCTCTGTTTTTTTTCTTAACCTTCCCCCTATTTTTTATCTTTTTGTTTTTGTTTTTGTTTTCCGTTCTTTTCTCTCTTTTTTCCCTCTATTTCAACCCTTTGCTCATCTCCTTCCCCTGGTATTTATAAAAAGGAAAAGAGGGAGAGAGAGCTACTACCCTTGTCCAGTCATGGCATAGGGGTAGGGTGGCCGGACGACCACTAGGCTGCCGCCTCAGGGCCGCCCGCAGGCTTGTCCCCTCTATTTTTTCATCTAATGGCAAGTGGGGGGGCGTGGTGTGGGTTTTGTCAGGGTTTGTGCAAGTGGGGAGAAAGAGAGAAAGCAGGAAAAATACAGGGGAGCAAACCTCTTCTTCCATGCCTCTGTGTGTGAAGGGAAAGAAGAAGAAGAGTGTCGTTCAAAACGGCACTGTTGTATTTTTTAAAAAAAAAAAGAAAAGGAAATGAATTTTAGAATAACCAAAAAATTGGATATGACAACGATATAAAGCCAAAACTTAAGACTCTCCAACATACAATATTGATATAAGCTTTTGAACAAGCTAAATAGCAAGAGGAATCAAATAATGTTATGGTCAAGAACAACCTATTTAACCCAAGAACTACTCTCTCATATAACATGGATCGATAACTAGGTAAATCACCACCAAACACTTATAGCCATTTTATATTAAAAAAACTGCCTTATGGTTCAAGACAAAACTCTAAAACTTTATATGAGGAGAGGTGAAGGTTAGGAATATTTTTTTGATATGGGTAGAGGTATGCATATGGAAATTGGTGTATCATGAAGGAAATATATATATGATAAAAGGAGTAGAAGAAGATAGGCTCCTAGATGTGGAAAAAGGTAATATTAATGAAATTATAGTAGAAGAAGGCAAGATCGATAAGTATGGAATAAATTGATGAAAAAGAGCAATCAAGTAGTTGTCATGGGGTTTATCCATTGGTCAAATCTACTACAAAAGAATTCTACATAGGAATAGCTAGAAGAACTATCCAAACAATTTCTAAAGTTCAATATTGATTTTTGAGACAAGAATCATTTGAACGAAGGGGTATTGTCACAATATAGCATGAAAGTTAGTTGTAGATGGAAAAAGCATGTGGAAAATATGGTTAATAGCTGGGAAAAGAGTTGTTCCATATGGCAGAGATGTTAGTTGTAAGAAGCAATTAGTTTGTTAGTTATTAATGAAGAATTAAACATGTGATTGATTGATTTATTATTAGTTAGAATCTGTTGGTGAAGGTTAGCAAGGTAGTAGTAGACTGCAGTATGCATATAAGCAATGTAATAAGGAGGAGTTAGGGATGAGCAATAAGATTTATGAAATTGCAAACATCTACATAGTCTTTATTCCTTTCATTTATTTTATTCTCGCTTCATTTCTCAAACTTCTTCTGCTTGTCATGGTCCAACCTTAACAAACCATTTTGGTTTGGATTTTTGTCACTTTTCCTTAGGTGTGTGTTTTTACTATTTCTTCCTCTACGTTTTCCTCCTCCCTTTCTTTTTATACTAAGGTATAACCAAGTACTATGGGTTTTTGGCGATGAATTAAAGTCGTTGTTTAGGAGGTTTAATTAGCTTAAAAAAAGAATATAAATTGAAAAGAGAAAAATTTAATTAACCTCAACCATTAGCTATTAGATGAATTCAATAATTTTTTAGAAACACAAAAACCCTAAGAAGAGAAAAAGTTTTCATTTGGAAAACAAAAATCACAAATGCACTTCCATACGTTCCAAAATGATGTAGATTCCTCACCACATCGACGTTTAACCCTAAAAACAGGGGAAAATAATAGATATAAATAGAGAGCATACGAACAAAATATGAGTAGTTAAAGCTCGAACCTAAGAGAGATTGTTAGAGGAAGAAGCGAACATGAGATTGTGAAGAATGAACAAGCATTAAAATGGTTGTTTTTTTAGAGAGAATGAAGAAATGAGAAAAGAAAACAAAATCATTGATTTGTTAATGCAAGATTTGAGGGACATGAGGTTATTTTTGTCAAATAGAGTGGGATATTAACGGTAATAAAAGAGAAGTAGGTTCTCATGAATGAGAAGCTACAATTTTTAGCTTTTTTAATCCCAATGTTCAAAATTTAATTTTTGGTAGATCCAATGCAAAACCACACAATAGTTAAATATCCAAACAGAATTGAAAATATAATTGGGACAAAACACAACCCCAATGTTAAATAGGCTCTAAATCAATAATATAACCTATGAAATAAAAAAGAGAAATAATAATTAATTAGACTTGTTAAGGGTAGAGGCGACTATGATTAAATCATCATTTGTGTATATTACCATAATCATAAAAAAACGATATAAATTATATAAACTATATCCAAATATATTTGTTGATAAAACAAGTTCTCAGGATACTGTACTAGTTTGGGTCAAAAGAAAAAATAAGTTTTTTCAAAAAATTAAAAAGGGACTCAAGAAAGTTGTTATTCAGTCTTTCCAAGCATAAGCCCATAATAATAAAGGGACTCAAGAAGAATGTATATCTAAGTAGTCTAAGAATAAAAAAGCCTACGAATAACAAAATACAAACTTATATATTTTGCACTTCATAAATGTGGCATTTTTATCGGGCACCATCTTAAAGCACTATTCAATAGTGATTTTTTATATTTTTAAACTATTATTTTTTCAATATTAATTTCATCTTTTTTTGTTAGCTTGTTTTTTCTAATTTATGTTTTTTTTTATCAATTTCAATTCCATCCTTTAACATTTGGTTTATTAGGGATTGAAATTCATGATTGGTTTCAATTTAATTTTTATGAGATTATCACACCCTCATGATTTGGGTCACTGGTTTGGCAAGTAAAACCGGTTAACTTATTTTTTTTTGATTGATTTTTTTAATTTTATTATTCAATATTTTATTGATTTGAAATTAAACTTTATGATTTATTATAGTTTGCTTTCTATAAGATTATCTCGAACTTATAACTTGAGTCATGGGTTTGGTAAGTTGATCATGATAGATTTGAATCATTTTTTTAGTCCTTTTACATTGATTTTCTTTTCAATTTCATCATTCAACATTGGACTAATTAAGAATTGTGATTCATATTTTTTTTATTTACTTTTTATAGAGTTATTTCGGTTTCATGACCAAAATTACAGGTTTGGTAGGTTAACTTAGATTGTTTCTTAGTTGGTTTTTATGAGGTCATCTCGGTTTCATGACCCAAGTCACAGGTTTAATGTGTTAACCCGAGTTGACATGGGTTATTTTTTTTATCTTTTTTTAATTGAATTTCTTTTTTGAAATTTCATCATATAATATTGGGTTGATTGAGAATTGGTTTTCATAATTTATTTATTTTTATTTCTAGAAGGTTATCTTGTTCTCATGACCTGAATTGTAAGTTTAGTAGGTTAACTCATGTTATTTTTTTGTTCTTTTTTTAATTGACTTTTTTTAAATTTCATCATTTCAAATTGGTTAATTGAGAATTAGCCTTCATAATTTATATTGATTTTATTTTTGTAGGGTTATCATGGTCTTATTGATACGATCTAAAGTACATGAAAATGATCCATTAAAAGTTTCAGTTGAGCCATAAGAGAAAAGAAACTCAAATATGCATTCAATAGATTTATTCATAGTATTTAGGCCAAAGTGAATTTCAAGGAGGCTACATCTTTAACAAGTTATGATTAGAATTTGATCAATTTAATCTATGTACAAAAAAGGCCTCATTTATCTACTTCACATGCTAATTAATTTTGACAGATAGATGTTTATTTGTTTCCATGTGTTTTATGAATCCCAAGTTATGTGAGGATTCCTTAATATATATGGAAACATAGGAGGCTAAGGAAGAATTAGTTGCTTGTTTGTTTTGAGTCTTAAGAGGCGAGACCATGGGTATTCAGCCAAGGATCTTTTTTTAAGGATTTCATTCAATAATTGTATTTTTACTCTATCATGTGTGACAACTTAGTAATGATTTTTAGAATTATCATTTTTCATGTTTTAGGCCTTAATTGAGATATTTTGGGTTTTATTTTAGTTTGGATTGATGTTAGTCTATCAGGTCAACTAGGATTCATTTTTTTTCCAAGTATAAAAATTATTTTGTAAGACAATAATTTTTTTTTAAGAGGTTGAATAATACATCATTGTAGCATCTATTGTGGGTATAAGAGAAGATTCTCTTAATTTGATTCTTTGTTAAACTACTTTGACTTATCGAAGAACTAACCAAACTTCATGGTGTCTTCCATACTAATCGTTTGTCTCTTCATAGGTGTTGGGTGGGAATTTAGTTGCTATAGTCTTGATACCTCGGTTCATGTTATCATTGAGTCAAGTTCAATCACAAGCCTAAATTTAGCTTTATTAAGAATGATCGATTTAATTGTGAGTTTATGGACCTTTTTATCCATGGGGTTTGCATTACTTATGACCATGGTTGAAGATTTGACTGATTAACCCAAATTGATCTAGGTTGATCCAATATGTTGTCATCTCAATATTTTTTTAAGAAAAAAGATATCTTAAATTCTTTTTAGTCAAAATATATTTTTACTAGTCGTTCAAGTTGTTTTTATATTCGCCAAGTACATTAGGTCATATTAGGTCAACCCCCACATAATTTATTTATTTTTACCAAAAAAACATTAACAATGCCTGATATTTTTTTTTTACATTAAAAAATAATAATTCAACCCACAACATAGCATGAGTCAATAATCTAGTGCCATTATTCTAAAACTTCTAGCATTTTCACTATAGCAAATATTATTTTTATTCTCAAACTTTTTTTTTCAATGATAGCCTTTTATGACTAAATCGATGTTCAATTTCTTAAAGTTTGTGAGAAAAAGGCAAAACTCAACAGAAACTTATCAAAGTGTAAAACAAGGAGAAACTACATGGTTAATCTCAAATTCACATGAAATACTTTTCTTTAGTCCACCAACTTTTCTTTTTCTTCCTCTATAGTCCCTTTAGTTTGATAATTTTAATTTTGATTCAAAAGTCATCTTCTTAACATTTCAATTCCTGAGTTTGAGAGAGAAGAAAGTTACCTGAAAATTATGAAAGTGAGAGAAAGTTGTCGGTTTAACTTTATTTTCAATGACAGTCTTTTGTGATCAAATTGGTAATCAACTTGTTAGAATTTATGAGAAAAGGATAAAATTCAAGAGAAGAGGATCAAAGTGTAAAATAAGGAGAAATCGCATGGTCAATCACAAATTTGAGAGAGAAAGTTATGTTTTGTCTTCCCACTTTCTTTTTTCTTTCTTTATAGTCCCTTATAGTTTTTGTAATTTTAATTTTGGTCCAAAAGTCATTTTCTTAACATTTTAGTTCCTAAGTTTAAGATAGGACATAGAAAGTCACTCAAAAAGGGTAAAAATAAATAAAAGAAAAGTTAGTTGTTGGTTGCATTCTAGCAACAAAACAAATATTGATTTTGGTGTCAACGAGTTATATTCGACGAGAAAAGGGTCCTAATGAGATGTTTTTAAACCTTAATCTTGCTAGGGAATATAGATTGGGGTTGAGAAATAATTTTTTCCATGGTTTGATCTTGTGTTTTTGAATTTTTTTTAGATTAACAAATTGATTTTTTTATATTCTAATAGTGATTATTAGATGTTTTTAGATGAAAACAGGTAGAAAAATAGATTTTGAAGTTTACACCCCCTTGATTTCCAAACCATCTCTGCGGTGAATGGATTTTTGCTCAACAAATGATGTGTTGTTTGCTTATTTTTTAATGAAAAATAATAAAAGAGAGCCCACATGCCTGGCTTTTTTTAAAGGCTCGTGCACACTTGGTCTTCTAAGCTCACTCACATAACTTTCTTTGTTGTTTCACAACAATTTAGATGTAAATTATTAAAAATTATTTGATTATAAATATACTAGGTATATTATTTTATTAAATTCATAAACTAATTAAAAATATGTTTAGATATTATTTTATTCAATATCATTCAATTTTTACTATTTTTTTTATTATTAGCAAGCATTCATATCGAGTCCATAATTCAGATTACAAATTTAATAGATTAACTCGAATTTATTCTCATCTTTTTTATACTAAAAAGGAAATAATGGGACATTGATAATTCCGATTATAAATTTAATAGATTAACCTGAATTTATCCTCACTTTTTTTTATATATTAAAAGAGACAATTAACAAAACTCTAAAACATGTGGGATTTCTATTATACATGCATTGTGGACCAAGAGACAGTTAACTGTGTACTTGTACAGTTGTTTTACTGTACATGCACTGTGGACCAAGAGACAATTAATTGTGGACTTACACAGTTGCAGTGTGGACGGCACTGTAGCGCCTGAGGAGGGGTGTTCCTCTGCTGTGTTTTTGGTCAAGAATTGCTGCTGGGGGCATTGTCTTCTCTGCCAAAAGCTGTTAGGTCTAGCTTGGTAGCGGGACTCAACGTTGTTGGGTCTGGCTGCCAAAGTAGGCCCAAGACAATTCCAAAACATGTCAATAGCGTTGAGTCCTACTGTAGGCATAAACACATTGCATTGTGGGTCCTATCGACTCTTTCAAAACACGTGGGAGTGGACACAAACACGTTGCATTGTGGATGATACTGTTGGCAAAGACTGCTTTCACTATGAACAACACTGTAGCGTCCTGGGAGGCGTTTCTCAACTATGTTTTTGGTAAAAAATTGCAACTGGAAGCCCTGTCTTCTTTGCCAAAAACTGTGGAGTCTGGCTTGGCAACCAGACCCAACATCATTGGGTCTGGTTGCCAAGCCAGACCCATAACATTTCCAAAAGGTGCCAAAAAAGGGTTGGGTCTGGCTGGGCAACTGCATCCAATATCCTTTTTTATATTACATAAAAATTAGATGATGATAGGTTTTTTTTTTTTTTGTATCAGGTTGGGTTGAATTTTTTTATTAAAGCATGTTTATTTTTGTTTTTCAAAAATGTTTTGAAAAAATATTAACAATTTTTTATTTTTTTCTTTACTTTAAATTAATATTTTTTTCCTTAATTCATATTAATATGTTTTTGTATTATTTTGATGTGATTATATAAAAAATAGATTTAAAAAAATAAAAATATTATCTTAATATATTTTTAAAAAATATTTTAAGATATTTCCAATTTTATTTTTTTTTACTCTTGAATTTTTTTTTCTCTTATTGATTTTTTTTTTCATTTCAGTTTGGGTTGAATTTCCTTATTAAAGCATGTTTGTTTTTGCGTTTCAAAAATAGTTTTAAAAAAACTTAAATTTTTTTATTATTTTCTTTACTTCAAATTAATATTTTTTATATTTTTTAATTTTTTTTTTCAAATATAGTGAGATTGTGTCTAGCTGCGCAGCCAGACCCAAGAAGAATATATTAAATTGGGTCTTGCCCGGCAAGACCCATTCGAGTTGGGTCCTGCCCCAGAAGGACCTAAAATAGCTTTGGGTCTAACCGCAGTTGGACCCATCAACGCGAATCTTATCCCTAGCATGACCCAATGCTTTCAATTTTTTTTATTTTATCTCCTGTAATTTTTTTTTCCCTATAATAAAGAGGAAATAAATTTGTGGGAGTTTTTTTATATTGTTTAAAAGTTGGGTGCTCATAATTTTTTTTCATTTGAGGTTGTGTTGACTTTCCTTATTAAAGCATGTTTGTTTTTGCATTTCAAAAATTCTTTGAAAAAATTTTGAAAATTTTTTTGTTCTCTAATATTATCATATTAAAGTGATAAGGCTCTCAATAAATTTTTTTATTCATATAATATACTTTATATATTTGTATTATATAAGAGAATTTTTTTAACAATAAAATCCATTATGAAATAATTTATAAATATTATAATATAATATTATTTTGGGTAATATATGATATTTTGATTTTATAATATTATTTTATGAGATTCAAAGTTTTATCAATGTTTTATTGTCTTTAGATTTCTTATTTAGTAGTTTTGAAGTATATGTGTTATTAAATACATAAATAAATTATGTGTCGGGTCCTGCCATTAGTAGGACCCATTAGAGTTGGGTCCTGTTAGAGCAGGATCCAATAGCCTTGGGTCCGGTTGCACAATAAGACCCAATAAGTTTGGGTACCCAAAAGAACTAGGTCTGCACCCAATTCTCTTGGGTCTTGGGTCAGGATTCAAGGCTAATGGTTCCTGCATTAGGACCCAACTCGCTTGGGTCAGACGTTAGGACCCAATTCTCTTGAGTCTTGAGTTCGAACCCAAGATTAATGGGTTCTGAGTCCAGACCCAATTCCGATCCTGCATCAGGATCCAAAGATAATGGGTCATGCCTCAAAACTCAAGGTTAATAGGTCCTGCGTCAGAATCCATTTCGCTTAGGTCATGCCTTCGGACCCAATTATCTTGGGTACTTTGTCAAGACTCAATTATCTTGAGTGGAGCGTGAGGACCCAAGTGTGATGAGTCACGTCTCAGGACCCAAGGTTAATGAGTTCTGCGTCAAGACCCATTTCATTTGGGTCCTGCCTTCAAACCCAATTCTCTTGGGTCCGGCGTCAAGACCCCAGGGTGACGGGTCACGAATCAGGACCCAAGGTTAATGGGTCCTACGTCATGACCCATTTCGCTTGCGTCCTTCTTTCGGACCCAATTCTCTTGGGTCCGGCGTCAGCACCCAAGGTTCTTCGATTTTAAGTTTTTAAATATTATTATTTGTACTATAAAAGTATTGTTATTTTTAATATTGTTATTTTTATTATAATTAAAATTATTATTATAAAAATTATTATTATTTTTGTTATAATTAATAGTATTAATATTAAAAATATTATTATTTGTATTATAGATATTATTATTTCTATTACAATTAATATTATTAAGAAAATAATTAATAAATTTGAAAACAAATTATTATCAATATTGAAAAACAACCTTAGATTTGATTTGAAGGGTAAAATTAAAAATTATTATTGTTGTTGTTATGATTATCATTAATAAATTTTAAAAAATATTATTATTACAATTGAAGAAAAACAAAAATTTCTTTTAAAAGATTAAAAAATATAAGAATTTGAAAAAACATGTTAAATATTATTATTTATATTATAAATATTATTGTTGGGTCTAGTGTTGCAGCCAAACTCGAAGCCCTTGGATCCGGATCCAGCAGGACCCAATACTTTAAATTTTTTCTTTTTTTATTTAATGCTTTTCATATGGTAAAGAGAAAATAAAATGATAGGAATTTTTTTTTTTTGCTGTACAAAAGTTGGGTGATGATAATTTTTTGTTATGATAATTTTTTTCATTTTAGGTTTGGTTGAATTTTATTATTAAAGCATGTTTGTTTTTGCGTTTCAAAAATGCTTTTTAAAAAATTTAAAATTTTTTAATTTTTTTCTTTGCTTCAAATTAATATTTTTTTCCCTCTTGAATTTTTTTCCTTTTCTCTTATGTAATATTTGTTTCATACGGTAAAGAGAATAAATTAATGGAACTTTTTTTATATTGTATAAAAGTTAGGTGATGATAATTTTTTTTTCATTTGAGGTTACGTTGAATTTTCTTATTAAACCATGTTTATTTTTTGTTTTGTTTAAAAAATGCTAGCACATTAATAATGATGGCGAATGTAATATATGCATAATCTATTTCAATAAAAAAATAAAAAAATAAAAAGAAAAAAAAAGTTGTCCCTCCTATTGAAGGATTATGTTATCTTTAATGGACATAAAAGGAGAATTCATTTAGTGATATTATTTTAAAAAAACAAATCTTGGTAATTATAGTGTGTTATTTTTTATTGATTTAGGTTAGACTAAATGATTTATATATTTTTTAACAAACTTTATTAATATTTAAAAAACAGTTCAATAGTATAGTGGCAGAAAAATTTTATATGTGCATATTCTTGATACATGTTTCACATATAATCGCAATGAATTCTTTAAAATAAAAACATTCAAAAAAATTATAATTATAATATTATCATATTAAAGTTAATGGAGTTCTACATAAACTTCTTATTCATATCATATACTTTATATATTTGTATTATATAAGAGAATTTTTTATCAATCAAATCCATTACAAAATAATTTATAAATATTATAATATAATATTATTTTGGATAATATTATAAGGATATTGGGTCTCAATAATATTATAGAGTTTTATCAATGTTTGATGTTTTAAAAAATTATTCAATAGTTTTGAATTATATATATTATTGAATACATAAATAAATTATGCGTTTGGTCCTGCTAGCTGCCCAGCAGGATCAATAATTTTAGGTTTGATTCCCCAACAAGACCTAATAGTTTTGAGTCCAAACTCAGCAAGACCCAATATTGATGGGTCCTGCTGCACATAGACCCATCAATATGGGGTTCTGTGTCTAGCAGCATCTATCAGCGTTGGCTCTTACCCCTACTAGAATCCTAAAAGCTCTGAGCTTGATTGCCTAGCAGGACCCAACACCTTTAAATCCAACACTTTTAAATTTGAGTATCAGACCCAGTACTTATGAATCTAACTTAGATACCATAAACAAAACACTCTAAAAATTCTTTATATTTACCATACTCAAAACACTCTAAAAATTCTTTATATTTTTTGCATTCAAACAAACAA
>Ga0325411_1001845_pt1 | contig 23724 bp, 16 predicted proteins | sample PopdelMetagenome_13_FD_206181 | JGI IMG/M metagenome (GOLD analysis project Ga0325411, IMG submission 206181) | Populus deltoides microbial communities from Bellville, Georgia, United States - Xylem-PdIQD-R4 | ecosystem: Host-associated > Plants > Phyllosphere > Stem > Wood/Secondary xylem... | reverse complement strand
GTGATACTTTGATCCTTTTTCCCTCATAATCTGGTGAGTATCGAACTAAAAGTCTGCCTCTATTATGCTCAGAAGATCGTGAAATCAACTTGAGTATTTGCAGCACTAATAGAGGTTAGAAGCAACAAAACTTACCTCAAGAATAATCTTATAGGAGGAGAAGGGTCATCATGTACTAGGAAGAGGGGTTTGTTGAAGATTCAGTTCCATCAATAACATATTAGCATTATCTTTACTTAACATGCCTCTAAAAGTCATTTTTTTGATAAAAAGAAAGGAACTATTTAGCTGACAAGTTTTAGCCTCAAGAAAAGAAATATTTTCAAAATAAAAACTTCATTTTTTTTCTTCATGACATGCCATTATTTATATCATTAAATCACAAGTTTTTATAATAATAATAAAAAAAAGAAATGAAAAACGAAGGCAAGAGTATCTTTCTAAGCCAAAAACCGTATTTTGAGCTTAGTTCACTCATTAAATAACCTATTGTTTTTATAAAGGTATTACTCTTAAAAAAAATCAATAGTTTACCACTGTTATAGACGAATGAGACTTGAATATTAGTACGATCTAATCCCTTCCTATTCCTAAGATGACCATACATTTCTTTAGAATTATAAAGAGGGAAAACTTGTCATCACTTAATTACTCTATCCCTAAAAAATTAAAAAGAAAAAGAAAGATAAAAAAGAAAAAAGAAAAAGGGAAGGAATAGGGTTGGGTTATGTTGGTTCAAGCCCATTTGTCAATACACACACACACACACACGAGATGACATGCCCGCGCGCTGCCGCGGGCTTATAAAACAAATGCACTTGATAGTGTTATAATTGTGAACCAGCACTAGATAAGTAATAGAAACTAAAGGTATGATGGAGCAAATATTTCATGATGGAAAAAAAGTTGTGTTGGTGATCAAAAATTTAGAGACTGAACAAAATGATTTGTAGCAATCTACAGTATTTTGTGAGGAAAAATACAGTGCTTTCGCCACTTGATTTAGTTTTCTGTTAATAAAAAGCAAAAAAAATTACAAAGCTAAATTCTCTACCAACTTAATATTAAAAAAAAACCAACAAAGATAATCTTGGAAGGAAAAAAACCCATGAGGAAAAACGTTGTAGCAATTGATAATGTTTTGTGAGGAAAACTACAGTATTTTCCCCAATAAAATAAAATAAAAAACCATTTAGAGAAATATTGTAGCAATCCATAGTGTTTTGTGAGAAAAACTACAATGCTTTCCTCATATGATTTATCTTTATTGTAATTATAATTCTTAACCAACTCAATATTAAAAAAAAATCAATAAAGATAATTTTGGAAAAAATAAAATAAAATCATATGGGAAAACACTGCAACAATTCACAGTGTTTTAAAGAAAAAAATTTATAAAGCTAAATTCTTAATTAGCTCAATATTAAAAAAAAATCGACAGAGATAATTTTAGAAAAAAATAACAAAAAAACACAAAAAAAAAAATCATGTTGGAAACACTATAGCAATTCATAGTGTTTTGTGATGAAAGCTACAATGCTTCCCCACATGATTTGCCTTATTTGTAATGACTTGTAATTGTAATTTCCAAAAAACTCAATATTAAAAAAATAAAATTGACAAAGAAAATTTAGAAAAAATTATAAGAAAAAAAAACCATGTGGAAAAACACTGTAGCAATCCACAATGTTTTGTGAGGAAAAATACAATGTTTTCCCCACATGATTAAGCTTTATTACAAAGTTCAATTCTAACCAACTCAATATATAAAAACAAATTGACGAAGATAATTTTGAAAAAAAAATTACAAAAAAAGAAATTGGAAAAAAACCATGTGAGGAAAAACTATATCAATCCATAGTTTTTTATGAGGAAAAACTTATATTTATTTGTAATTGTAATTTTTAACCAACTTAATATTTAAAAAATAAAATTGACAAAGAAAATTTTAGAAAAAAACATAACAAAATAGAAAAAAACATTGTAGCAATCCACTGTAATTTCTGAAGAAAGTTACAGTGTTTTCCTCAAATATTGTAACTGTAATTTTTAATCAGCTGAATATTAAAAAATAAAATAAAAAAAGATAATTTCAGAGAAAATCATTAAAAAAAACTATGCGGAGAAACAGTGTAGCAATCAATAATATTTTAAAGAAAAAAATTACAAAACTAAATTCTTAATCAGCCCAATATTAAAAAAAAATCGACAAATATAATTTTGAAAAATAAAAAAATAAAATAGAAAAACTATGTGGGAAAACACCGCAACAATGCACAGTATTTTAAAGGAAAAAAATTACAAAGCAAAATTTTTAACCAGCTCAATATTTAAAAAGTAAAATTAACAAAAATAATTTTGAAAAAAAAATAAATGCAAAAAAAAAAAGAAAACAGAGAAAAGTTGAAAAAAAGAGGAAAGTTGGAAAAAAAAAATGAAAAAGTACAAAAAAAAAAAAGGAATGCATTTTAAATTAATGTTGTAATCCACTGTGCTTTTAGGTGCAGAGAAAAAATGATTGCTCCACACCATTTAAATATATAAATAATATAAAAGAAAGGGAGACCTTAAAACAACACAGACACTATGACTATATATATTCATGTTTCCCACACATGCACATAGTCTAGGAAAAACTAGCTATTTTGTTTAATATAACAGTAGCCATTTCGAATGTAATATCATTATATTCATAAATATATATTTATTATTAATAAAAATTTAATTTATTTTTAATATTCCTATAATATTAGATTAATAAATTTAATATTCGATATATAAATCTAGAGTAAAGATAAAGTTCACGAGACAAAAATACTTTGTAAAGAAAATTATAAAATTGTTATAATTATGAGATTCTTATTGCATCTAAATATTATTTTTAAAATATTCATGGTCAATACTCTTTTAAATATTAAACATTATTAAAGATATAGAGACTGATACATATTATATTTTTTTATTTATAAAATGAAGCATTTGTTCTCATAAGCTGAGATATAAGAGATACGTAGAACTAATATATAAGTGGTTGTCATATAACATGTACATTGAATTGACATGTATGAGAATTTCATATGGAGAGATCATTTAAATCTATGAAAAGGCTCACGTGACAGTTATATAAGTAATCTTTAAACTTGAGACCGCAAAGTTATTTTATATAGAGAATATTATACTTTGATTCTGTTACATGTTATTTTACTCGAAGTAATAAAGAGGTAGACATTGAGTATAACATGAACTATATGAAAGTGTTTGAGTGATCAAAAGAAGATTCATCACCCTACATGAATTAGAAAAAATATTTCATATGTTCTCAAATAGTATTGATTCAGAAATCCTTAACTAAGATAAAATGAGATTTGATAAAAATTTCAAATCTTATTATGCTTTAATGTTAAATCGAAACATTTAGGAGATCAATAATTATTATATAGAGAACAAACATGATTTAACATGATAAACATACTTCATGCTTTAATGTTAAATCGAAACATTATTGATGAAATGATATTAATTACGCTGAGAAACCTATCATTGAAAGATTAAGTTAAACTACCAATGACTTTTCAAATATTTGGGAGATCAAGAAATATTACTAGACAATGCACCTTGTCATAACCTAAATTTTGATTTTTTTAAAAAAATAATAAATAATAAATAAAAAAATAAATGAATAAAAAATAATTTGAGAATTGGGTCAAGACAATATGAGGTGAAAGTTTAAGGACTAATAAGAATGAAATTATAAATTTAGGAGTCAATTTGGTCAAAAATTAGAAGAAATGATAAGTTTATGGACTTAATTAAACTTTGATTTATTTAATTAATGCAATGAAGGGCTTAATTGAAGAAATATCAAAGTTTGGGGCTGATTTGGATCAAAATTGCAAGAAATTAAAGTTAAAGAACATAAGTGAATAGGTGATGATACCATAGGGGAGTGAATTGATTTTTTCCAGAAGTAATTTTAAAAGAATTAAAAGTTGAAGAGCCTATTAAGAACTGCATTGATTAAATTGGAACCAATGATTGTTTTGTAAATGACACCAAAATTCAGGGGTTTAATTGCAATTAATCCAGGGGTAAAATTTAAAAAAAAAACACAAAGATTTCCATAAGGATCCAATTGCTAAATGTCAGAAATTCAGGGGGTAAATTGAAAATATCCATTTAAGGTGAAAACAGCGCCGTTTCAAAGAAAAATGTTCATCATCTTCTTCATTCATGAACCACTTCCCTGCCAGCTGCCCACGATGTCTCCTGCAACAACGGTCGGTCGCCTCATTATCTAGAGGCAACTGCATGGCATTCCCTGGCTTTATAAAAGCCAGAGAAAGGCCACAAAGAACGAGGGAGGAACGAATAGACAAAGCCCCACAGAACCCGGGGGGGACCAGAGAACACGGACGGAAAAAAACAGGGGGACGAACGAACAGAAGAGAGAAACAAAAGGTGATACTGTTGTAATCCTGCAACACGCCCTCGACTTCGTCTTCAGTAGCAGCTCCAGAGCTCCATCTTCAGCAGCAACTGCACCAGAAACAGTGACAGAACCCAGGAGAAAAACGTAGGGAGAACGAGCAAACACAGGGAGAGAAACAACAGAACAAAGACAGAAAGAAAACCAGAGAAAGAACAGAGGACAGGAGGTAGCATCGGTCATCCATCACACAATCATTGGCTTCTTCTCCAGCAAACCAGAAAATCAGAGAAAGAACAGAGGAGAGGAGGTAGCATCGGTCAGCCATCACACCATCATCGGCTTCTTCTCTAGCGAACCAGGCAAGTTCTTCTCTTCCAATTATAATTCACTTCTTACTGTGCATGCAATTATAATTCACTTCTTACTGCACATGAAACTTAATTCATCCGTGACTGTGCATGCACCTAATGGCCAGCCGAGCCACTCGTTTCGGCTAGTATCCCAACCTGTATGAGCTGAGCTAAATTCAGTAAAAAAATAAATAAATAGAAAACAGTTGAGATTAGGCTGTGCTTGGGTATCAGGCCAGCTAACCCAATTTGTTCACGGCTAAGAGTGTATTTGATAAAATATATCCTTATATCAATTCTTTTTGTTTTATTCTTCTTTGTTTTGATATCTGGCCAAATAAGCTCCTTTGTGATATCAGAAAATTTTTAAAAAAATTGCGGACCATTTTTAATTTATTTTACAGTATATGTAATTTGTAGATTTTTACTGTAAAATGCGAATCTGGTATGCAATACATATCTGTCTTTTTTTATATGTAAAAAAATAACAAAAAATATGTATGCTTTGCTTTTAATTCAAATTTTACTGGTTTATTCACTAGCGTTAGAGTTAGGAATACTATACTTTTTTTTTTATGTTATGTAATATTTACCAACGACAGAGTTGAAAGTATTCGCATCTGAATATTCACTGGCCATAGATTCAAGAATATTACAAGCAGACTATCGATAGCATAACCCAACAAACTTTTAGCAATTTAAGACAAAACTAGTAATACAACTTACCTTACGTAGGACGCTTAAGGGGTAATAATATCTTCTCTTTTGTATAAGCAGTACTATACCATAAAATCTCTGTTGACTAGTTAGGGTTTTAAGTGACTATAATAGTAGGTAGCGACTCTTTAAATAAGATCTTTCCCCCCAAGAACAAGATGCCATAAAGTTATTCTTTCGCGATTGAATTTTTAAAGGTTGCCGCGATGTCGAGTATAACACACCTGATCTTCAAATATAAATTAATCAAATGTTGAATTGATGATAAAATAAATTATTTACTTTTAAAAAAAATTCTATTTAATTAGAATTATAATTTATATTTGGACCAACATATTAGGAACCTAATGGGACATACACATGAAGAATAACTAGTCAGAAATTAAACTAATATGATTTAATTAAATATGACTTGATTAAAATATATTTTAGAAATTAAAAACTATAATATAATTAATACATGGATTATATTTCTAGACAAGAAAAATCAAGTAAGGAATTAATTTCTAAAATTATTCTGAATTAATATATGGATATTATTTAGGGGAAAAAAATGAAAGCTTGCTAATTTGTAGGGTTTTTTTCTTCAAATTTTCCTATAAAAGTAAGCTATACATCTTATTGTGAAGTTGTTGTTTGTTATATAGAAAAACTATGTAATTCACAGAATAGAGAGTTAACACTTTAAGCATAGTAATCCATTTCTTCTAAATAGAGATTTAGGAGATTTTTCACTGGTGGTTTGTATGGATCAGTGTTGAAGGCCGGACAATTGGATAACTTGTAGTTTTTTATAACTCAGCCTTTAAAGAATTATTCAAAATAAAAGAAGATTAAATTTCCAAGTAAAAAAACCCCTAAAACAATTCTAGATATAGGATCCCAGGGACACCCAAATTATTTTTGTTTTATTGTTTCCGCTGCGTGTATGATATTCAAAAACCTAACAAGTTTACCCACGCTTTGCCGCACGCCAAATATGTTTTTTCAACAAAGAAAATGAACATACAAGCATTTGCAGCATGTTTTGTCACATAAATAATATCAAGTGTAAATCAGAAAGCTTATGCACACATCTAATTAAATAAATTGAGAATCATCTATGTCAATAAATAGAAAATAAATTCATTAACAATAATTGAATACATATTGAATAGATCAAATATGGATCTACCTCAATCCTATAATAAGTCGATCCAAAATTAATATTAATATTATATCTCATAAATATATTATTCTTAAAACTTAAACAAACTCAAATTTAAAAATATGACACCAGGTTTGAATTTAGGATTTACTAGATTTGTGGTCTATGCTTCGCTGTGAGCCAGACAAAAGTTTTGTCAATGTAAACCAAGAATGCTAAAAACAAATTTTGAGACCCGAGTCATTGGTTCAATTGATAATTTAAATAATATAATTAAAAAAATGCAATAGCAATAAATAAAAAAATAAAAAAAAGACAATGAAAAAATGGTAAGAAGAACCTGACCTGGGCTTACCCAAATTATCAAATAATTCAATGTTAAAAGGAAAAATAATAATAAAAAAAAACCTCAGTTAAACCAGGTTAACTCATAAACTTTGTGACTATGAACATAAGATTAAGATAATATCATAAAAAGAAACGTAGAAAAAAATCTGAAGATCAATTCTTAATAAATCAAATGAGAATATGATAACTCCACAAAAACTAAAAAGAAAAAAAAAACCCAAAGCTCGATTCTAGAAAATAAAATGTTGAAGGATGAAAATTAAGAAAAAATATAGTTAGAAAATGGTTGAAAAAACTCGATCAAAGCCAACCCAGGTCAAGATGAAAAATCTTTGACCCAATCATGATACCATGATGATTGTGTTTGAAAGAAAATTGAATAAAATCATGAAGTTTGATTATCGAACACCTTAACATTGAAGGAAGGAAACCAAAAAGAAATTTCATTTAAGAAAATAATGAAAAAAATATGAGTCAACTTGGGTTAGCTCGTAAATCCTACAATCATGAGCATAAGCTTGGGATAACCTAATAGAAATAAAAGAAAAAAAACAATAAGAAGATCAACTTTCAATAAATCAAATGTTAAAGAAAAAAAATTAATTAAGTAAATATAAAAAAAAGAACAAAAAAAAGCCAGTCTGCCTTAACCTTTAAAACTACTGGCTCTGGTTATAAACTCAAGACTAATCCCGTAACAAAAAAACAATTCATAGTTAATCTGGGTTACCTTGCAAACCTCACAACCAGGGGCTCAGGATCAAGATAACCAAATAGAAAGAAAAGGAGAAAAAAAAGGTAGGAAGAACAATTTCAAATAAATTAAATGTTGAAAGATGAAATTGAAATAAATTAATTTAAAAATAGGTAAAAATAAAGTCAATCAATGTTAACTTGTGAAACTGATGACTTTGGTCATGAACATGAGACTAATCCTATAGAAGACAAGCTTTAAAAAATAATACAAGAAAACTCTAAAAAAATGGTAAAATTAAAACATTAACTTCAAAAAGGAAAAAACAATAGCGCGAACCCAGGAAAAACTCTTAAATTTACTCTAATTTCTAAAACTCACAATCCTTGAAATTGTTTACTAGGGTTTAATCAAAAAACTTAATTTCCGATCAATTTAATTTTGTAGGATGAAATTTTAAAAAAATATCAATTTAAAAAAATTTTCAAAGAAAAAAAGATAGCAATAAAAACAACAGGGATCAAATTTGATGGAAAAAAAAAGACTCATGAAGGATTAAATTGTAAAACAAAATCTAAAAATGATCACAAATCAAATAAATAGCAATAAAAAAATTGGGATCAAATTTGAAAGATTAGAAAATGAAAGGGGTGAAATTGAATTTTTTAATATAATTTATAGAATATTAAAAATAAAAAAATACTAGTTGAAGAATTAGGATCAAATTTGAAATATTAAAAAAATAAAAAGGATGAAATTAAAAACATATATAATTTTATAGCTTATTAAAAATAAAAAAATAATAATCAAAAGGACAAGGATCAAATGTGAAGGAAAAAAATTGAAGGGGCTAGTTTGAAATTTTGAAGGGGCTATTATGAATTCAGGAAGAAGAAGAAGAAAAAGAAAAAGAAATGGCCACCGATGCTAAAGTAGAGGTGCGTTTGGTCCATGCATCACATCCTTATAGGCACTGTAACCTTCCAAATGTTGACATGGAAGACAACGTTTGGTGGTTAGACGACTTTGTAAGTGTCACTTGAATAGTGTTGGGGCCATCCACATGTTTGCTCGTGTTATACATGCTCTATAAGGTTTTTTACGACTTTGTAAGTGTCACTTGAATAGTGTTGGGGCCATCCATATGTTTGCTTGAGTTATACATGCTTTATAAGGTTTTTTTTTAAAAAAATAATATTTAACATATGTCAACTACTAAAACACCCTTATGCGACCTTCAAATATACAATAAACTAATATTAAATGAGAAAAAATCCTAATGATAAAGATATGTTGATTTTATCTTTAAGAGCATCAAAGTGATCAAACTAAAAAACCAAAACATCCTTGAGCAATAGGCTTATCTTTTAGTTCTAGGGTTATATTAGCAATTTTAGTGTGTAAGAAAAAGAAAAATGACTAATCTAACCCTATATAATTTGTAAAAGGCTTGGGTCATAAGTAACTCTTTTTTGGGTCACGTGCTTTACCTAGCAACTCTTTTTTCCTTTTTTTAGTTTAGATCAAACCATGATCTTCTGTCAAATGTTAAATTTAATCTTTGAACTACTAATGTTGATATTTTGATCTTATACTTTATTTTTTTGCACTAATATTTATTTTTGTTGGGTTTTATTCATATCTATATTTCTTTTGCGTGTGCTTTTACTGTTTAAGGGAAGATATAAATCACCATTACCATATACGTTCAAATGAAATGTTACCTTAATTATGTATTTTCTCCTAAATTTGTTTCTACACATGCTATTATTGTCCAAATTAATTTATGAGCTTATTTACAAGCCATTTATTATTGATTGATGTTTGTCTAGTTTGCGACGTGCTTTGAATCATGAGTTTTATAACTTATTATTATTTTTTAATTAAAAGCTTCTTGCTAGACTTGCATCAATCCCTAAAACTAGGAGACTCAATGACCTAACCATTAAAAATGAATTTTAATCCAAACATGATATTAACATAATAAAAACTCGTCAACTCATTTTTAAAATCATTTTGAAGTTAAAAATGTGCATTAGGCTTACATCGGTTCGTAAAACTAGGAGAAACATTGACCTAGCTGTTAAAACCCAAGCTTTGATCAAAATATAACATTAAACATGATGAAAACTCGTCGATGTGTTTTTATTCTTCATTTGAAAAATAAATATTCACACACATATACATAAATAAAAGGCAATGATATAATTTTACTAATGAAAGTAATACTACTAAAAAGACAAAAAAATGCATGAGTTAAATATTAAAAATTTTCTAAAATGAATTTTTTTCACATGCATGTGTATGTAAAATGGCGATAGCACATTCTAAAGCCATTAAAAAAAATAAAATAAAAACTAGGGTAAAAAAAAAGGAGGGAAATTAGCTAGGGTCTTACATTGGAGTTAATTTCAAACAAGAGGGAAGCTATTATGGTAGCTGCTTGTGGTAGAGACGGTGGTTGGACCATAAGTTGGTTTGGTTTTTGTTGGTTTTCTATCTCTTTCATTAGGTTTTCTTCTTCTTTATTTTTATTGTTTCTATCTTCTTCTTGTATCCTTTATGCTAATTTTTAACTCAAACAACTCTCATTATTAACTTAAAAATCTCTTATTTTTTCTATCTTTCTCTATCATTTGTATTTTGTCTCTCTAGCTTGAGATCCCTTTAGTTTTTTTTGGTTTGCCTCTTTATTTAAAAGCAAGAATGAAGGTTTTGAAACCTTTCTAAATGGCTTGATTGTGATCATTGATCCCTCTAAGCTTATCTCAATACCTCACCATAGTTGACTATTTGGTAAAGAATGCATAAGTTGCCCTTTTCACACCAAATTTTACAGCATTTTAGAGGGTCACAAGTGTATTTCTTAAACTAAACATGTAGGTAAAAATTGATACTATTGGTATTGACTTGCTGATTGGACCCTTATTGACTATTATATCAACCTATATGTAAAAAATGATAGTAACATTATTGTAAATCCAATAAAAATAAAATGTATAAGTAAAAAGTAGTTGATTTCTAAAAATAATTTTTTTCAAAAACATTGGTACATGAAAAGGAAACTAACATAATTTAATAAAATGAAGTCAACTCACAAAATAAAGCTAACTCTATTGCAAATCCAATTCAAATAACATAAGATAATTCAGAAAATGATTTTTTCACATTCATGTATACGTAAAAAGGTAACAACACAATTTTAAGAAATGATTTTTATTATATTTATTAGCCATTAAAAATAAAATAAAATAAAATAAAAAAATACATGAGTAAAAAGTTATCATTTTCCAAAAAAGAATTATTTCACACATGCACATGTAAAAATATGATAACACAATTTTATAAAATAAATCTAATGCTACTTCAAAGCTAGTAAAATAAAAAAAAAATTGAGTGAATAATAACCTTTATGCAAAAAAGACTAGGGTAAAAAGAAGAAAAAAAAAGGAAGAGAGTTAAGGTCTTATACCAGGGCTAGTTTTAGACAAGGGAGGAACATATGTGGTGACTATTGATGGAAGAGATAATGGTTGGGCCACGAGATGATTTGGTTTTGGTCAGTTTTCTCTCTCTATGAGTTGTCTCTCTCTTGAAGTTTTCTTCTCTTTTCTTCATTCTCCCCTTTGATATTTCTAAATCAAACAACTATCATTCTTCCTTTTGTATTTTTATTTTAAGCTTGAATCCTTTTCTTTCTTACATTGTCTCTCTATTTATAGGCAATGATTAAAGTTCTAAAACCTTTTTTAGTAGCATGATCATGACCCTTGGTCTCTTGAAGTTTATCTCAATCCTTCATCATAGTTGACTCTTTGATCAAATATGTTTGGGTTGCCATTTTCACACCAGATTTTGCAGCATTTTAGAGGGTCAAAGCCGTGTGTTTTTGGGTTGAACATGTAATACACATACATGTTAGAGAAGTGGTATGTTTCTTGGCCTTTCTTGAAGGCATAAGAGGGAGAGAATCGTGGTCAAATCCAAGCTGAAGCCATGAAAAAACTAAGAAATTGCAAGTTGTCTCGTTAGGGAAGAAAGGGACTGTTAATGCATTCCCAAAACGATGTCATTTTAGATTTTTTTTTTCTTTAAATGAAACAATGTTATTTCACTTATAATTAAGTGAAATGATCCATTTCACTTAAAGTGAAATGCGTTGTTTCATATCTTTTATTTTTTAAATTCAAAACCAAATTGTTTTGAGGCTTTTATTTTTTAAATAATTCCTCTAAATTGACTAGATTAGAATTGTATAAAAAGTTTAAAAAGTTTTGTGTATTTATAAATTAGACTTGTATAAAAAGTCTTGTCTATTTATAATTGAGTGATGATCTAGTTGTAAGGGCATGCTAGGTGATTATTGTAATTTTCTAGTATGCAAATAGCCTTTTTAATAAGAACTCTTAGATCCAATGTTAAGGTGTTTCTCACCACTCTATTATAATAGTTTGTTTATATATATCATCTTTTATGAAAGGAAAGATGATGGATGATGAATTGAGCCAAGCTAGAAAGAAGTAAAATTCCCTACAAAAAAATGGCAAGAATTGAGCAAGAAGAAAGAAACTCTATAGAAAAAGGTAAATCCTTTTATTTTAGCTACCAATATCTGTAAATGGTCTATCGAATAGGATTTGAGAGAAAAACATAATTAATTAAATAGTTTATATAAATTATTTAGCCATGAACATTGGTTTCTCTAGAAGAAAGTTTGTGACCCTCTCCCTTCATATATATGTGTAATAAATTATATGAGTAAAATTCCATGTCAATTAACTTAATTAGATTAAGAATTAATATAATTTCTTTATAAAAAAAATATTGAATATAGTTTAATTGCTAGCTAACAACGTTAGGATAATAGAAAAAAAAATTAAATAGTGAAAGAACATAGCAAGAGTTTTGATTATTGTGTGAGTTTTTATTTTACTTATAAATCTAAATATAATTCACCACAATTTTTTTTTTCATTCATGCAATTAATAATGTGTTATAATTGACACGCTAAAATTAGAAAGTTTTTCAAAAAAAATTTTAGTCTTATGTTCTCATTCTAATACCCTCCAATTCTTTTCTCCAATCCTATTTAACTATTCTTTGAAAATTGTTGACAGATCTATAGAATTATTATAAATATTATACTCAACCCCATTTAGCTTTTCCGTTTTCTTCTTCTTCTTTTTTTTTTAATAAAAAAACCTACGTAAATCAAAGTATTGTAATTGGTGAAAAATTTGAAATAACGAAAAGAAATCATGCAGAGAATGTTACCTATTTTATCGAACAAGATTGTTGTTAAAATAGATATAATGTATTTATGTAAAAATAATTTATTAGAGTTTAGTTGATTTTAAAGTAATTTGACACTACTAAGATTAATAAAAATGTAATTAACCTCATAAAATTAATTTCCAGTCTCATGTATCTTTTCTTTCCTAAATAACTAGTAATAATCCGTGCACTAATTACTGGCTTTTTTCAAGAGCTTTATTGTATAAAATAAAATTTCCTAAAAAGTTTAGTGTAAAAATAAAATTTTCCTGAGAAATAGAGTAACATTTTCTTTGAAATTTCTTAGTTAATGCTCTCTTCTCAAGTGCCATAGAAACTTTTTGCTAAACGATGTTTTTATTTCCATGAAATGTTTTGGCATGGAACCTCTTTTCTATTCCACGGTTAATACTATGATTTATGTGACATATATAAATTGTTTTTCTATTGTTTTAGAACATTTAGAAACTATTACAATTAGATTCAATTAGATAGGTGATTTGTGTACGTACGGTGTGAGCCAAGTCAAAAAAAATTTATTGTAAAAAACAAAAGAAGTTCAGGCAATGCCATTATTTTTCAAGAAATAAGAAAAATCCGAGACTTAAATTATTGACTTGACTAGGTTCGATAAGCTCAATTAATTAAATAATATGATAAAAATGGAGGCATCAATAGTAAATAAAGAGAACAATAAAAAATCAACAATAACTAATTATAAAAAATAAACTGTCAATATCACACTCAAAAGAAGAAGAATAAAAAGCTTGTAGGAGACTCTTTGTTGCTCTGCTATGGACACCACCCAACCACCATAAAAAGCTTGTCGAGAAGGTTCTAACGTCACTGTAAAAGGCTGCACAACGACAATGAAAGAAGCTACATACTCTGTCAGAGCATCAGCTTGGAAAGCAAACCAAACAAATATATCATGATGTGAGAATCTCATGTTTATATTTAATCAATTATTTTAATTCAAAAACAAATTTTCTTTTTAAAAATATAAATTTAACAAAGAACAATAAATAAAAAGATATGAGATAACCTGAGTCATTTTCAAAATTAGAAACCAAATCCTATAGAAAGCAAATAAAAAAATATTAGACCCCAATCTCCAATTAAGTTAATGTTGAACTATAAAAACATAAGCTTAACAAAAGCAAAAAAAAACCCTAAGCAAATCCAGGCAAATTTTCTAAATTTGGGTTAATCTCCAAAACTCATAATTTGTGAAATTCTAGACATGAACTCAATCAAGAAGTTTAATTCCCAACAAATTTAATGTTTTAGAATGAAATTAGAAAAAATTATCAATATTAAAAATTTACCAAACTAAAAATATTCCAATCAAAATAATGATTATCAAATCTGATATGAAAGAAATCCGAAGAAGGATGAAATCATAATTTTTTTAAAAAAAATTATCTCAAATAAAAAATAGCATTCAAAAGAATGAGGATTAAATATAAGAAATGAAAAAAAGTTGAAGTATGATGATATTGAAAAAAAAATTTAATTTTATAAATTATTTTAAATAAAAAAATAATAATCAAAAGAATATAGATCAAATCTGAAGGAAAAAAAATTTAAGGGTTGCTTTGAAAATCTAAAAGATTGGGCATATAAATTGAGGAAGAGAGATAAAATAAAGAAAACGCCATTGATTCCAAACCAGAGGTGTGGTGTATCCCACACGTATGCACCAACCACTTTAGTTTTTAAACAATATTTTATATCTATTAAAATAATAAAATTTTCTTTAGTCAAATTGATTATAACTAAAAAATCAAAATAAAAATATAAAAAAACCCCAAACGGTGTTTCTAAATTTTTTACTTTTAAAGATAATTTAGTCACTTTACAATGTTTTAAAAAGTGAAAATTTTAAAAGGTCCTTATATAAATTCAGACATGTTTTATGTTTTAAAAATGTGAAAAGATTGAAATGGCCTAATTAATTTTGTAATGACTAATAAAACTTGCGAAAAGATTGTATTACCTCTAATAACCAAGTCATGATTAAACAAGAAAAGACAGCTGTATGTCTACTTTAAAAAACCTCTCCAAAAAGCCATGGCAAACCAACATCAACATGAACATCCTTCAAACAAACAAAACACCCAAATCCTTCCACCTTCACGTCCCCTGTCCCACACACACCACCCTTAACCATACAAGTTCTACTTGGAGAGATATCCAAGCTACCTTTCCTACCATGATCTTCGAGCTCGTCTTCTCCAAATTGGATATGTCCAAAGCCTTTTTATGGCAAGAAAACCAAACAAAGCTGGAAGACGATTTGGGTTTTGTACCCTTTCCTCTAAAGACTTAACTGATGATCTACTTCACAACTTAAATAATATTTGGTTTGATTCTTACAAGTTACGGGTCAACTTAGCAAGATATGAAACAAGACACACCCAAGGCATAATCCCACAAAATCCCCCTAAACCTGTAGCTAGACTGAAAAGCCCACCTTTTAGAACAAGAGATCACCGAACCTATGCAATAGTTCTGCAAACTATGGATACCCCGCACCATCAAATGTCTGCTCTAGAAACTTGTCTTCCTCAAAAGCCACCTAAACTTGTTTAGATGAAATAAACTGTCATTTACTCTCCAAAACCACAAGACATATCATGGCTGAACAATTGTGTGCTTGCATCCATATCTGCAGGTGCAGACTATGGAAAGATTCAAGATGACCTTATTAGTTGTGATATTCAATCAACCAGAATGAGGTTTCTTGGTGCTTCACAGGTTCTGCTCCTATTTGAAGATCATCCCTCCATGATGCATGCTTTTGAGGCTGACTTGCCTTATTGGGACAAATACTTTAATGATATAAGGCCATGGCTTTCTGCGGATTGTGCCATTGATAGGTTAGCATGGATCTCCATACAAGGATTGCCAATAGTTGGATGGAACAGAAACTGTCTAGCAACTCTTCTCAGATCTACAGGAGATATTATTGGCTTTGACCGTTCAGGCCTTAGATGCTCAGCTCTTGTATCTTTACGCTTATTGCTTGGTACAAGAAGTGATGAAGATATAAGGAAGACAATCATCTTGCACATTGATGGGGAAGATCATACCATTCGTATTGATGAAATCGACAATCTTTCACTATCCCATGGCTGACTCAATTTGCTACTCCATGGACATCTTCCATAGTAACTTAGTTTTGGAAGATCGGTACACAACCTGTGGATATGAATCTAGTTTGGATGGAACTATAACACATTTTTCAGCTGAAACTACTCATGACGTGGGGCTTGATACGAGGGAGAAAATGAAATCTTTTTCAAATTGTGAAGAGGCGGCAACTGCTAAACCACATTTAGCTAGTGATCTAGCTTATTGGGAGGCTACCTATTCGGCTCCAATTAGTCTCCAAGACCACAGCTCTCTTGTCATCATAAATGCACTGCAACAACTAGGGGGCAAGTCCACTTCCCAACAATCTCTACAGATCTTTTCCCTGAAATTTTGGGATATACTCAAAACTTAAATCATCACGTCAGCACCACTAGCAACAATACTGCATATGTTAGCAAGGTGTAAGACTTTAATGTTCAAACTCATCATTTGGTGGACCTTCGACACGTTACTTCGGGCCACCCCCTTATGTTAGAAGCCCAGCTTAGTTTGGGTACTTACTGCTCTGACTCCCTTGACAATACCTCCTCTTTTTCTTGCTCCAATTATGATTTGGCCTATGAGTCAATTCAAGATACATGGCCTCAAACGGATGAAGCAAGCCAACCCTTAAAGTTGGGTTCTACTGTGCATACCAACTCTAGAGATCTTCCTCAACAGGACAACAGTCAAGTAAAATTTTGCTCAAGATGAAGAAAGACAAAACTTTTAACTATTCATGGGACTTTACAGAGACATGCGGATGATAGAGAAGAATCCACAAATGACTCAAATGTTCACATGGGGAATAGATGCCATTTTCAAAATGTTGGGGATTCTCATAAACATCTTTGTATAACAGGATCTGTACAATCAAGAGATGAAGAAGCTACTGTGAGTTTAGAAGATCGAGAAGTTCAGGGTATGGTCCAGATTGGGGAAGCTTTGCTTATTGGGGACAATTCCAACCTGTATGCTTTTGAAGGAGATATTCAGAAACAACTTCAACAAGAGGAGGCTGACTGGAGGGTTGTCCAGTAAGTCCTTTGTTTCCTCTGTTTTGGTTAGGATTTTTTCTGTTTTCTTTATGAAGGTTCTCTCTTGGAACTTATATGGACTGGGTAGGGCTGGAAAATTACGGGCGGTGGATAGGCTTATTGATACTCATAATATTGATGTGTGCTTTCTTCTAGAAACAAAAATTAAGACTTGCACAGACTTTTTCATTTTTCGTGTTTGGAACAATAACAATGTTAACTGGGCTTGTAATGACGCTGAAGGAAGTAGAGAGGGTATGATTGCTCTTTGGGATGATACAAAATTTTAGGTTTTTTCTGTTGAATATGGTTACGAGTGGATTGGTTTGTACAATCAGCATATGCAAAGTGGTTTTATCTGTGCTGTTGTTGGTGTTTATGCCTTTTGTTCTTTGTCAGAAAAATTAGGATCTTTGGAATAACTTGTGTATCCTCAAACATGTCTTCCTTATTCTGTGGTTGATGATGGGAGATTTTAATGAGATTTTAAATCAGACTGATAGAAGCAGTGGTTATCTTCATATCAAGGGCTTTTCAGCTTTTAGGAATTTTCTGGATTCTTGTCACCTTATTGAGTATCAACTGGTTGGAGGTTACTTCACTTGGTTCAGGAATTGCTTGATGAACAAACTAGACCGTGCTTTCTCAGATGAATCCTTTCTTCTTCAGTTCTCCAATGTAATGCTCCATCGTTTACCTAGAGAAATGTTAGACCATTGCCCCTTGCTTGTGTCTGATTGCCTCCTAGAGAATGGTTATCGTCCTTTTAAATTTTTGGACTGTTGGCTCCAATTCCCTAACTTCAAAAACATTATTAAAGGCTTTTGGTTTAACGGGTGTACTGTACTCCTAGGATGCTTCAGATTTATTAAGAAGCTTAGCTTTGTAGCAGCTCAACTTCGACGATGGAACAAAGATGCTTTTGGTGATCAGGAGCACAAGCTTCAGGTTGTGATTTCCTAAATTGATGATCTAGAGAGAAAATAGGAGGCTGGTCCTTTATGTCCCTCAGATCACCTTAAGCTTGAACCTCTTATAAGGGATAAATGGACCTACAGTAATAGAGTTGAATGCAAGTGGAGGCAGAGATCTAGACAGTTGTGGTGCAAGCTAGGGGACCGTAATACCAGGTTTTTCCATTTGATAGCTAACTTCAGAAGAGCCAAATCTCAAATTATGATGATCAATCATAAGGGGGCTGAACTTCGGTCTTTACCAGAAATCAAATCCGCTGCTGTTGATTATTTCTACAATCTGTATAAAGCTCCAATTGGGAAGAAAGCAGAGTTGGGTCCTGTAGGTTTTAAAAGGTTAAATTCAAAGTTGTCTCTTTGGCTAGAGGGAGAGGTGACCTTTGATGAAATTAAAAGATGTCTGTGAGATTGTGATGGTTCTAAGAGTCCTGGTCCAGACAGCTTTAATTTTAAATTCTATAAGCTCGCTTGGGATTTTATTGCAGAAGACTTATTTGACCTTATCACTGAATTTTTTAGAATAGGGTCTATGCCAAAAGAGGTTAACCTCTCCGATATCACATTGGTGCCGAAAAAAAAGGTTACCTTGGAATTAAAAGAGTACCGCCCAATTAGTTTGATCCATGGTATTTACAAGATTATTGCGAAGATTTTGTCCAACAGACTAAATGAAGTAATAGGCAGCTTGATTAGTGACAATCAGACTGCTTTTATAGCAGACAGACAAATTGTTGATGGTTTTATGGTAGCTAATGAAGTGGTTTATGATCTAAAAAGCAGTCGAAGATCAGGTCTCATATTCAAGGTTGATTTCCAAAAAGCTTTTGATTCAGTTCTATAGGATTACATTAATGAGGTGATGACTTACATGGGTTTTGGTACTAAATGGAGAGGGTGGATTTCCTCTTGCTTGTCTATTGGTCAGGTTTTAGTCTTAGTCAATAGCTCTCCTTCCCCAGAGTTCAAAGTGGGGCGAGGTATTAGGCAAGGTGATCCCCTAACTCCCTTCCTTTTTAATATTGCTGCTGAAGGTCTATTTGTTCTCTTTCAACGTGCGGCAACCTCAAACATCTTTCGGGGTATTGATTTTGGCTCTAATAACTTTTTAAGTCATCTACAATATACAGATGACACTCTTGTCTTTATGCCAGCTAGTTTGCATGCCCTTCAGTCAGTTAAGAGAGTCTTAAGGTGGTTTGCTCTATGCTCAGGCTTGCACATTAATTTTTTAAAAAGTTCTCTTATAGGAATCAATGTTGATGACTCTTGCTTGGATGAGTTTGCAAAATCAGTTTTCTGCAGGCATGATTCTCTTCCATGTAACTACCTGGGTAAGCCTTTGGGGTCTAATCTTAGAAGGATTTCAACATGGAAACACATTATTGATAAGTTTCGAAAGAAACTCACTTCATGGAAAGGGAGAATGTTGAGCATGGCCGGTCGCATTTGCCTTATCAAAAGTGTGTTGAACTCCCTTCCTTTGTACTTCATGTCCATCTTCCTTATACCAAAAGGTGTGTGTCGCTTACCTACTTCCATCCAACGTAAATTCTTATGGTCGGGAACTGTCAAAATGAGAAAAATTTGCAAAGCCCAATGGAGTGTGGTTGTTAGAGATAAGGATAGGGGTGGCCTTGGGATTGGGTCATTGATAGCCAAGAATAAAGCAATGCTTTTCAAGTGGATTTGGAAGCTGTCTCTTCCTGGTAATGAGTTATGAAAGAAGATGGTATTCAACAAATTCAAGCCGGTATTTGAAAATGGTTTTCCTATTTTTAGTAGAAGATTGTCTTGTATTTGAAGGGACATCTCATCCTTTATGACTTTAACAGACTCTGTCTCTTCAGCTTTAGCCAATAATTGCAGATTTGTAGTGGGAAATGGCTTTCTAACTCAGTTCTAGTTTGATGTTTGGTTTAATAGCTCTCAATTGAAAGTCATTTACCCACGACTCTATATTCTTTCCATTAAACTGAATGCCACAATTGCTGATATGGGAAATTGAGAGCAAGGGGAATGGAAGTGGGAATTAACTTGGAGGAGACAATTGTTTCTCTTTGAAACTGAGCAGGTTGTCTACCTTCTCTCATCTCTAGAAAGCTTTCGCCTAAAGGCAACAACTTCAGATAAGAAAGTTTGGTCCTCTTCAACAGATGAAGGTTATACAGTTAAAACTTGTTTTTTACTTATTGACAGAATTGTGAATCCAAGGTTTAGAACTTTTAAAGCTTCGATATGGCAAAAAGGGGTCCCTCCTAAGGTTCAATCTTTTCTTTGGCTAGCTGTTCAGAATAGATTATGCACTAAAGATTTCTTACTTTGCCGCAATATAATCCCAGTTGATCAAGCCTTTTGTATCTTTTGTGAAAATGAGATTGAGACTTCAAATCATCTTCTCCTTCATTATAGACAAGTGTGAAAATTATGGATGAAATTCTTGGATTGGTGGGGTATTAGTGGTTGCCTTCTCTGCTGTGTGGATGATCTTTTACATCAGTGGCCCAACCTAGTATTTGAAAAATTCCAACGTAAGGCTTGGTCTATGCTTTCTTGTTGTGTTAGCTGGAGTATATGGCTTATGAGGAACAAGGTAATCTTCAATAATGGAGCTGCGACCTTCGAAGACAGTTCTCCTTAATTCTTTATTGCCTCTCAAATTGGCTCAAGTCTACTGATAAGTTCTTCATGGCTATTGGCACTACTTTAATTATGGGACCTGAAGGTATTATAGATTGGTCAAACTCCAAATCAAGGTTTTAAGCATGGCGTATCAGCTTCTTCAATCTTGATGTTCTTTTTCAGTTATGTATTTGTTGACTCTCTTTTTCGATTCTTTTGTTTTTGCTTTTTGTTTTTGTAACTCTCTTTTCTTTTCTTTTATGCTTTTCTTTCGTGTATCTTATTTTTGGCTACCTTCTGGTTAGCCCTTTTAATATATCGACTTATTCCAAAAAAAAAACCATACCAAATCATGATTTTTTTTTGAGAAATGTAAAGTAATGATTTTTTTGTTGAGTGAAAACACTAACCTCTATTATATTTTTGTTAATTTTATTCAAAATTTACTGTTTCCCTCAAAAAGAGACCTTAAGCACTCCAAATTTTCGAATTGGTAAAGAGTTGACAAAATCTGTAGGCGGCCATGGGCAGCTACATAAAGTTGCACAAGCTCGAGGAGAGCCGGAATCAATGATGGCAAGCATTAAATATCAGTGACGCAATTCCTGTATTCAAACCTATCGTAATATAAAATAAAAGGCTTGAATTTTAATGCTTTATGGTAAATTCAAATCAAGTATCCATTCATTCTTCTAGCAATTGGGTTGAAACACCAAGCTTGTAAGACATCTTCCATCTTCTAATCTCTTGGCTGCCAGATATTCAACCATTCTCACTTTAACCCTTCTCTGTAGCTCATGTTTTCTTTGCATTCTATGCATAGATATATACAAGAACCATCAGGGCCAACACTCATTTAATGGTGACCTCAGAGATGCTAAATTTGCATGGAACAAGCTTTGCTTTGAACCGACATTTGAGAAGCTCAAACTAGCACTTTTCTCTGGTAAATGGCCAATTGGTGCAGGCCGTGGTGGTATGAAACGCCATGCTTCCACTCTATATATTCCATGCTCTTGCTGCTAGGGTTTATGAAATTCATTTGTTTACTGTTCCACCAGATTGGAAGTCCCACCTTGATGCACATGGAGGCAATCTTCACGTTTACTTTGCTGCCAATGATCATGGTTCAGTCAACTGCTCTCTAGCATTTGAGATATTCAATAAAATAAATGAAAATGGGGAATTTGAATTTTGAAGTGCATACTGACAATGTTTCCTTGCCACATTGGAGGGCTAAAATGTTGCTTAATATGGCACTAACAAGGCGTGTGATTTGGTCCGGAATTATGCACTCAATTATTTCAAGAAGCAACGCCAGGGATTATTGATGAGATCAGATTCTTCTCAAGCTACAAAAAACCATATATGAGGATGCAATGGTGCCGGTGAGGTATTATTTAGCGTCTACCAGTTCCCCCCCGAGAAATGTTCATTAAATTAAAACCAAAATTAAATCTACTAGGTGTTTTATTGTAGCGCCTAGTTCTATTTCTCTCATCACAAAGCATTGTTGATTTTAATGGCATTCTTTATTTGGGTCATTAAACTTTTTTTTTTGGTTATTGCATCCTTCCATGTGCTATTTATATATGGTGTTTTTTTTTGGGTTGATAGTTTCTTATATTTACATATTCTTGAGAATTAAAGATTTCGATGCTCCAAACTTGAATTGAGGTTGATTTGATGAGAAAAAAAGTTTGAATTTGTAGAGTAAAAACATAATTAAAAGAAAAAGAATTAATTGATAATAAAAAATACCATATATATATATTTTGAAATTCGCTCAATCACATGAACCGAGGTCTTTTAGACTCAAAAAACTATTTTTAACCTATTTCACCTAATAAACATCAAAAAGCTTATTAAACCAATTTCTAACCCTATATCAGTAAAACAAAAGTTAACATTTTTTTCCCTAACCCTATCTATGTTTTTTAGTGAGATGGAAGCTCAGAAAAACCTAAATAATATTCCTTTTCAAGAGAAATCTATCAACATCAAAATTATTATTATTTTTTTACCAAAAAGACCCCATTGACTCTCATCCCTCATTTTCTTGTTATTTTCTCTCTTTTCAATTTGAGAGATTAAAAAAATAAAATAAATGAAATTTAGAACTAAAAAGTTGTGTTCTTAAAATAGAAGGACACAAAAATAACAAAGTTAAAAATTTTAGATACCAAAGTGAAATGTTTTGTGCCTAACGAACAATAAAAAAGGGGTTGACACTTTGATTCTATGTTAAATATGGTTCATGTTATTTTACATTTTTTAATTAATAAAATTAAATTTTATTGGTGAAAAGTGATCATTAATTCAAAACCAAGATATTTTTTGATATGAATAAGATAATCACATGAATTGAAAGGAGTTACCAAGATTTAAATCAATGAACATAACTTGAAAGGATAAAATAAATAAAAAAGTTCATGATACGAAATGAATAACTAGCCAAAGAATCAAATAAAAAAGAAAGAACAAATCATGCAAATTGTAGCGGTTCATAGTGCACCTTAGTGTGTGAATAGTGAAAGGAATAGTAAAACATAATGTTCTTTTATATATAACTAGTTCTTGATTTGTCGTTTACCCTAGTTATCTGTGCTTCATCGTGGGAACAAATTCGAGGTGTAATAAACAGACTCGTGAGCAATTTTTTTTTTAAATAAATAATGTAAACCCATAACATATAAGGTTTATCCAATCAAACTCAACATGATTAGATTAAAAATTATAAGTGGATAATGGCCAAACTTCATTCATTATGAAAACAATCTAAGTTAAAATTGTGTAAGTTGTGGAGAATTCATTGACATTATGAGTAAAATTAGCCCAATAACATAACCTTGAAAACTCTCCACCCGATAGCTTGACTAGGTTGAGAGTTAAACTAAATGTGTAGGAGCTGTTACATCCACGTGAGCCAATTAATTAACTTAGAAAAATGTTGGTCGACCTAGAAAAGATGAATTTATCTAATATTTTAATATTAAA
>Ga0325411_1001844_pt1 | contig 23729 bp, 14 predicted proteins | sample PopdelMetagenome_13_FD_206181 | JGI IMG/M metagenome (GOLD analysis project Ga0325411, IMG submission 206181) | Populus deltoides microbial communities from Bellville, Georgia, United States - Xylem-PdIQD-R4 | ecosystem: Host-associated > Plants > Phyllosphere > Stem > Wood/Secondary xylem... | reverse complement strand
TTTTTTTTTTTCTAAGTATTATTCTTTTATGTCGAAAAAGGTTTTAGCTGACCTGCGGGATAGCACAGGGTACAAATATAGTACAACACTAATTAAAATAGGATATGGATAATAATTAACCAAGCAAAGCGAAGACATTATTTAGGCAGGAGTTTGGTGGGTTTGAGAAGAGAAAGATTCGAAAGAAATAATTAAGACTAATGAGTCAATGGGCTTACATCTCCAAATCCAAGCCCAACATGGAAAACTCACACAGAAAAAAAAAGATGCTAAAAATTTATTGACTTAAGGCACCACGAAAGGAGTATCGATGAAGAACAAGAAAGGGCCATGAGATCCCTCACCTCAAAAACCAGAACCTTACACTCTCTCTTTCAGTCTCTCTGCACCTCCAAATCCCACAGTCATCGCCATCCTCTCTCTACTCTCACTCCACTAAACCAAATCCCACCATTACCAGGCCTTGTGAACGAGATATCTCGCATTCTCAGCGACCAAAGAAACCCCCACCATGACTTGGAGACCTCTCTAAACGCTTTCTCTTCAGAAATATCCACAAACTTGGTAGAACAAGTCTTAAAACGTTGCAAGAATCTTGGGTTCTCAGCCCACAGATTCTTTCTTTGGGCTAAAAGAATTCCGGGTTTTGAACATAGCAAAGAGAGCTATCACATTTTGGTGAATATATTAGGTACTAGCAGGCAGTTCGCAATATTATGGGATTTCTTGATTGAAATGAGAGAATCTCATGATTTCGAAATAAACCAAGAAATTATCTGGCTTGTTTTTAGATCTTATAGCAGAGCTAATTTGCCAAGTGATGCTATTCGTGCATTTGATAGAATGGCTGAGTTTGGTCTAAGGCCCAGTGTTGATGATCTTGATAAACTTTTATATGTATTATGCAAATGCAAGCATGTGAAATGTGCCCAGCAGTTTTTTGATAGAGTTAAGCATAAGTTCGAGGCTAAAGCAAAAACTTACAGCATTTTGGTGAGGGGGTGGGGTGACATTGGGGAAGCAGTAGAAGCGCGTAAGGTGTTTGATGAAATGCTTGGCCTTGGATGTGCCTTGGATGTGCTTGCATATAATAGCTTGTTAGAAGCTTTGTGCAAGGGAGGGAATGTTGATGAAGCGTATAAGATGTTTCGAGAAATTGGTTCACATGGAGTTGAGCCTGATGCATGTAGTTATGCCATATTCATTCGTGCATATTGCGAAGCAAACAATATTCATTCTGTTTTCAGTGTGCTCGATAGAATGAAGAGATACGATCTCGTACCAAATGTCTTCACCTATAATTGTATTATCAAGAAACTTTGCAAGAATGGAAAGGTGGAAGATGCTTATCAACTTCTGCATGAGATGATGGAGAGGGGAGTTAGCCCAGATGCATGGAGTTACAATACAATCTTAGCTTACCATTGTGAGCACTCAGAGGTTAATAGGGCAACCAAGTTGATATCTATAATGGTTAAAGATAATTGCTTGCCTGATCGGCATAGTTACAACATGTTGCTAAAATTGCTTGTAAGAGTAGGAAGATTTGATAGAGCAACTGAAATTTGGGAGAGCATGGGCGAGAGGGGATTTTATCCTTCAGTCTCAACTTATTCTGTCATGATTCATGGTTTGTGCAAGAAGAAGGGAAAACTAGAGGAGGCATGCAGATACTTTGAGACAATGATTGATGAAGGAATACCGCCATATGCTTCTACCATTGAGATGTTGAGAAACCGGCTAATAGGGTTTGGACTCCTGGATCACATTGAGATACTTGCATGTAAAATGGAGCGAGGCACTTCTTGTTCTATACAAGAGCTGGCAAAAGAAATGAGGGGCAATAAGGCTTCTGTGAGATCTAGGAATGAAGAAACGGAGCTTGAAAGTGAGTAAAACCTAGCTCCCTAATCACTGAGTTCCGAGATGTTAACTGGGCAAACTCACCATGCTATAAACTCTACATCGAATCTAGTGGGGGTGCAACTTAAACACGAAGACCGCGATTTGTTGTCATTAGATAAAAAAGTGAAATCTTACATTGTCTTTGATGTGACATCCTTTATGCTTTTACATATTTTTGGATTGGCTGTGGCCTAATTGAAATGAAATTTCGGAGCTATAAACTCGTTACTTGCATATTGTGTTTTCACCAATTTGTCAAAAAGAGCTCCTCTATTATTAATTATTCAAACGAGCCTTTGTATTTTCTATCTCAGCTAATTGAGTGCATTTTGCCAAAATTAGAAATTTATGCAACAAAATAAGCAGTCTTCTTCTCTATTTGAATCATTATCGTTAACTTACCTTTTACTCTTGTTAAAATCATCACTCACTCTCACCATCCTCATGAACGAAGATGGTGGAGTGACTGGGAGTATAGTATTCAGTCACTCCACTCTCTTCCCCTGAGATCCTAGTTGTAGTTGAATTCTACTTTGAAAGCGAACAAGTCTCTCTCTACAGATTAGTAAAATAACAGTCAAAGTTCTTCAATCAAAGTATTCTATGCTCTCTTCTCTTACTGGAAGGGTAAAGCGAAGTTTGCTATTGCCATGTGAAAGGTTTTTCCTTTTGATTATGCATGTTGGAATCTCGATCGGCTCATGTTTGAGCATGATGAATCACTTGGTGTCGACTTGTTGCTGATAAAGTTTCCGGCCTCATATGAGAACGGAAAACTTGAGCATTTTCTACATCAGTGGAGGAAGAATTGCGAACCATATTCCCCGAAAAAAGATACAATCGAGAAACGACTAGCAAGTGGCTATATCTACAAATCTATTTGCGGATCTATATGATTTGATTGGAATGGGAAGTTCCAAAACATGAAACTTTATTCGGATAGGATTCATGTGTGAAGGTCTTTCCTTTTAACTCTTACATCCCTCTTTGCCAAATAGAGAAAGAAGCTTCTTGGAGGCCCTTAACCCTATCTTATCATTCACTCCCACCATCCTCACCCTCATTGAGCAGTATCTTTATTGATTTTCTGGTAAATTGTACTCAATTGATTGAAATTGAAAATACAGGAGTTCCATTGATCGAAATGATAACAGAGAGGGTTTTTTTTTTCCCTGATGAATTGGCAAACACACATGGTGTAAATAATGAATGAGCTTTATCAAAATCTCAGCCCATGTACAATTCAGTGTGTAACTTTGTTGGTCCGTAAAAACTCAGTCTACGAACACCATCTCTAGTCCTTGTGAACCATCAGAAATCCCACTGTCATCTTTGGCAGGCTCAATTTGAACACATATTTCTGCTCCTTCTCTCCCAATTTTTGGATCACAATTCCTGATAAACAAGTAACTAGAAATTGTGTCAAGAACTACTAGAAGGGAAAACAGATAAGAAATCAACAATCCCTCCAAGATCATAGGCATACTAAACCTTCCAAAGACAGGATCATAAGCTCTTACAACCCGGTATCGGAACAAGGCTTCAGTAGCAACAAGACCTAGATTTATGGGAAGAGCCAACAACAAAGCCATTGAATCTGTACCCTTTCTCAACAAGCAAGCCTTACAAAGAGACTTGTATATAGTGCAATTATCAATACCTGCTACAACCAAGGCTAAATTGCACGTGACCATGGTATTGGTTAAAACCACGTAGAAAACAATCCCCGCTGCTAGATCGAAGAAAGGACTGATGGATGGTATAATCAATAGACCTTTAAAGAAACTAGAGGCTTCGAAAAGGAGCGACAGGGTTGTTGTGGTAATGGTTACAGTAAGGATTATATTGCAAATGCAGGTTAAGACTAGAGGCTTGTAACAAAGTGACACAGGAGACGAACAAGATAGTGAAAAAACAGGTTTATGGTGATTTAGAGATTGAATGATGGATGCTTTTGCTAGGACAAGAGAGGATAGTGCAAGTGGAAGACTAAAAACAAGGACAAATATCATCTGAGGAAGATCTAAAACAAGAAGAGAAACTCTTCTGCCTTGAAAAATTGATCTGGTCAGTGAACAAGGTTGATAGAAGGATAGTGAGAGGAGAATTGAAGATGAGAATGGAAGCAATAGGATTGCTGGGATGCTGGTGAAGTAGTGGAAATCTTTCAGCAAGGTGTGGATTGATCTTCTAATGATTTTTGCTGCCTTCTCCATAACAAGAAGCAGAGGTTCTTTTTTCTTGTTTTTGAATTGTATAGATGAGGACGATTTATCACTTACCAAGTGAGTTATAGGATTCTACAAACAATAGATAGAAACTAATGATATTTTCACCTGATATTTTGAGATTTGTTTAAAGATTAACTTCATATTTTTCATCCCTATCCAACCACTAGAAACTAACATGTAACTACCAAAATCTTCCTTCGAAGAATTATGACCATAGGGAGGACTTGGTATTAAATTAGGCAACAAAGAATAGACTCTAAAGGCCATTTGGTTTGGAATGAAGCGTTTCTCTCAATTTTGATTTTTTTTTAAATATTATTTTTATACTTTTGAATAACTTTTTTAAAAATAAAAAATATTATTTTAATAAATTTCTAAAAATAAAAAATATTTTCAAAATAACTGTTACAACACCACCACGTAACCTTTTTTATAGCCTCAAATTTTAGATTGCTATTGGTATGACTTCTTATTTATAGCCTCAAATTAGATTGCTTTATCAAATCCCACCAAAGCGTAACAACTTCTTACTTGAACGAAATTTGTGATTAAAGCATAGTGGAATTCATTGCTATGAGATTGTATCAATTTGGTCTTAAAAGATTGATGGACTGCAAATAAGGGTGAGGAGTTCAAATGATTTTGCTTTTAAAATATCTACAAATAAAGTTTTCAAGATTAGCAATTTTTACAATGATTAATTTCTTTTTATTGCAATTTTATGATGAATAAGTTGTTTTTTTCGATTTTCTTTTGAGTGGAAATAGCTATTTTCTCAAGGTGGGGAGGGTAACATTAAAGGGCTAACAGCCAAAATTAAGGATCAAATGTGACTTCACTATCGCCTTCTCAAGTGGACTAATCAAATTTAGATAAGTGCTTGATGATATTCTCAAGTTGACTAATCTAGTGCTTTGTCCAATGTCATTGGCAGGACTGGAATCAAAATTTGGCATGAAAACGAAAACAAAATCTCAGGATAATTTATAAAACAAAAAAGTTAAAATGATTATAAATTATTAAAACCTAGAACTAGAAAAATAAAAGAAGAAGAAAAGAACACAGATGCATAGTGAAAAAGAAGATTCAATTTCCATTACCATGGCTATGTACTAAGTTTGATGCTGGAATCAAACCAGCCGAGATGGACGCAAAGCTTCCAATCCAATGACAGCTTATCATCGGACACCGACGGAGGATTCCACTTGTAAGAGAAAAAAAGAAAGAAAGAAGAGAGTAATATTAATATACCAGGAGCTGTGCTCTTTCTTCTCACATGAAGATCCCTAATAAAACACCATGTTTATATGACTAAAACCTTCAAGATCTCTATTAGTTATAAAGAACTAACAATGATCACTGCTACTAAGGACAGGAAACGGTGTATTATCAAACCACATCTCCATTAATCATCGTCAAGAAGGGTACCGGGGACTCAAATTCACTCCATCCAATCATCAATCTTCAACCTTCAGAAGATCCATCCTCAGCTCATTGATTTTTACATGGCATCCATTGATTTTTTCTTCTGCCAAAATAGTAGAAATACATCGAGTATCCCTAATATCGAAAGAAGGAAAAACAAAGCTGTCATCTAAAATAATTATGATAGTGAGTGCCTTGAATTACCAGTGATTCCCTTGAATAGTACAAAAAGCAAGGTAAACTCAGCACTGTTGTTGCAAACCAATAAGTGACTGCATCAATGGAGAGATCACCCTCAAACCTAACACAAAGAACCAACTTTAGAACTATTCTATTGTCCAGTCAGCAAAGATATTACTTGGAGAACATATAACACCTTAAAAGAGATTCTGATACTGTCATTATCAAATGAAGTTTAGTGTCTTAATGATTCTGAAATTGACTCCAAAATTTAAAATTTCTCTCTCCCTTACCGAACCATCTCTTTTAATTTCTTTTTCTCTCCTTGCAGTTTTATCTATTTTTTATACATTTTCTCACTTCCTATTTCAATCTCTAATTTTCAACTTACCTAACAAGACAATCTGACGTTTTACACCCGATGGAAAAGCAACAAGTGAAGGAAGTCCTGTAAGCATTTCAATCAGGTTAAAAGCAAGAAACATGCTATACTGAAGCTAAAGTTAATAAAATCAAGCAATTTGAGAGGCACACATCAAATCAAGAATAATATATTGCCAAAATAAAATACTCTCATAAATGCAAATAATAAAGGTGTATTGGCAGGAAGGATCAAGCGAGTTCAGATATGCAAGAATAAAAAACTTCTTGCATCAAATATTTAATTTAATGCAATTAAATGTTCAGCTGGTTCTTTATTGACCAATTCTACTTTGCCACTTGGAAAAAGGAGAGGAGAAAGGGAAACTATTATACCATTGACACAAAGATTGTAATGTCTATAACATGGTGAAGGAATGAACCCAAGGTTCAAGTTTTCAACCATCACCAGAAAGCCAATTATTTGCATCTTAGGAGCTACAAGCAATCTAAGTACTGTTTCCTCCATCCCACAATGGGCATCCTCCTTTGCCTTTTGTTCTACCCAAAAGTAGTAGCATCTAGTAATGGAAGATCAATGCCTGAAAAGCTTTCCCCAGTGTATTGCAAGTTAATCTTGTCGATAATATGCTACAGCCAAGAACATCTAGTCACTTATGAAACAACTCATGATCTGGTTAAGAGAATAGGGTTGGAGGAATCCCGGGAAAAAAAACAGGACATGGTAATCAATGGTCCAAGAGCAATTACTCACAGATTGCTCATCAATGCCAAATATGTCATAGTCCCTTTTCCATAAAGGATTCGTCAGCAGCTCATAAGCATATTAGATCTGAAAGAACCACACATTAGAAAACCATTCACCAAAGAAGAGAACAATAACCCATCACCTACTAATAATCAAGTTGCAGAATCATCATATCGGACAAGAAGAGAATAAAATTGCTAGAGTTGTAGTAACCTGTCTGAACATTTGTCATCTAAAAAGGCATTATATCATTATTATTGGTCTATGGCCAACTACTGGACAAATCTTTGCACAAACTGATTTTCAGTAGGCATATTGCTTCTTATAACTTGCATGTAAAAAGCACTCTTTCCATTTTATTAATTATATGGATTAAATCTGAAGCAGTGCACTGAAAATTGATTGAGGGCGAGGGCTCCAAAATTTCTGTAAACTGTATCTCAAAACTTGCAACCACAATTTCTATAATTTTTGTTCCATATGTCCACTCTTCCTCACATTTACAAATAGTTCTTTGCTACTTCAAAGAATAATCACAGGGAACCAGCTTTTCAAGGATAGCATTGCTAACACCTCGACTCAACTTTCGCCTCTAGATACCATCTAACACACTTGGCTAGTAGAGTAGCTGCATGCAAAGAAAGTTTTTTTCCTACCCAAAAGGTAAGGTTACGCAAAGTGCTACTTTAATCGCTTTCATACTGAATGTAAGCAGAATTTGATCCCAATACTCTAATAACAACGACTTTCCCGAGCTGGCCAGCACTGCCACGCAGCACAGGCTCGTCACATTAAACCATTCCTCTAAGTACAAACCGCACAACTCCATCCGACTACTGCAGCTATTAATGAATTCTTAAATCATCTCAGAAACGCCCTCGTGTTCAACAAACAAAGGAAACACACACATTAGAAAATTACCAAGATACAGCCATTGAAAACACACTTTCAGTAACCAATTAACACTTGAAAAAAAAAAAGAAATTAACTTACCTTTATAAAACCATTAGTAGTAGGGATTTCCATGCCTGAATTACGATGGATGCCAATTAAATAAAAAATTAGAAAACTAAGGCATATAAATAAATTTTAAAAAAAAGAATGAAAAAGAATTACTACCGCTTAGAAGACAGCTTCCCGTATGCTTCTTTCAATTCTTCAACAGAGCTATACCGCTTTTTCCCCAAAACTACGTCGTTAACGAAACAAACAAACAAACGAACAATCACAATTGCAATTCACAGAATGCGAATCCAAAATTCAAATAGCTTTACGGGGAAATAAGTAATTGTTACCGTTGTAATGAGAGGGAGGGAAAGAGCGAGGAAGGAAAACGAGCTGGTAGAAGACAGGGAGTGGAAATAGAAAGAGAGGAACGCCGTAGGCATTGGCCGTCGATGCCATCGCCGATTTCTGATCTCAAGTGCAAACAGTGAAGAAGAGGGGGTATCAAGACGACGTCGTTCTGATCTTAAAACTTGAACAGCTCTTTTGGTTTTTCAAACCGGACGGTTCATTTCTGTTCTGTTCTACGGTTCTGGAGAAACCCGGCCCAAGTTCAAATGTAGAAACAGTCTTTTCATTTCTTTATTGTTAATTTTAAACTTGGGATGAGTATTTTTTTTAAAGGATTTTTTATTTTAAAATATATTGAAAGAATATTTTTTTAATTTTTTAAAGTTTATTATTGACATATATCTAAAATTATAGAAAAATAATTTGAAATAAAAAAATAAAATAGTTTTAAAATAAAAAAATAAATAGACTTTTATCGGTTCAAAAATAATATTTTAAAAAAAACTAAAATAACATAATTTTTTTTTAAAAAATAATTCGATACTTATTTAATTGAAACTAAAATTGGCTTAAACCTTCGAGAACCGGGCCTTTTGGTATATACTAATTTTTGATAAGGTATGGTGGGCCTGTGATTTTTTTTAGAAAAATTAATTTTAGGCAAAGAAGCCCAAACATACAAAGCCGTAGCAGCCAGCCCATGATGATGCCACAGACCGAAGACAATTGCATGTCGTTTTGGGTCAAATTATCACACGCTGTCTGCTGTCTTGTGCCTTTCTCGTCCACCAACTGAAAAAGACACGACATGAACTCCCCTCGTTACATTCATAATTATTGCTGGACTATAAAAAAGGAGAAAAAGGCAACGCATTATTAAGAAAAAGATGAAGAAAAGGCTTACGATGATCAAGAAATCATGATTCATAATTGTTCAATGCATATAATCTGACATAAAAGGGTATCTCCTACAGCAAACAGGATCTAGCTCATGATTTTTTCTCTTCCTTTCCTGTTGGTTGGAAGGTGGGAGGTATCATGGCTTGCAACTGCTTTCTGTGCTTTCAAGCTCCTTTCTGGGGATTCAACCATGTGGTTAAGTCAATTTTAAATAATTCAAAAGATTCTTAGTTTCTAATCCTAAACTAGGGCTGAACTTCCCCTCAATATATTTATCCATGATGTTTTTCCAAGTCACCATTAATGGTCTTAGCTTGCCCATTTCAAGACATGGGACCGTACCTTGCAAACGATGGCTGCATAATAATCAATATGTGTATCCCTTAATCCATTTATTGAGCCCAAAACATGATCAACTCGTCTTAATCCAATGAACCTTACAGTGTGGAGACATCAGAGGACATGCATAATCTTTGAAAAAACCAAGACAAAGATACGATCATGGTTGCAGATTATGGGGTTAAGCAGAGAAGCTCATTAATTACATAAAGATGCAGCTCCTAATTCGAGTTCATCTAGCCTGAAACATGACCAAAACCAACTAATTTCAGTGAACCCTACAATATATTTGGAGATGTCCGGATCGTAATCCTTGAATTAACCAAGACAAAGATACGATAATTAAGTTGTTTGCTTGAGTAAATGTAAAACAAGAGGTACTTGACAAGAAGCTTCCTCTTGAAACTCAAAAGGGCACGAAACAAAAATCAAGGTTGTCTACTGAGTAAAAGGCAAGGACCGTGTTTCTCACGAGACTATCACACATGTAAGCATGTCTTCAATGTACAATACAAGTTTGTAATTTTTTACAATAGTATGCAGAAACAAAGCTATAGTAAGCAACGTTTGGGACAAAAACCAGGTCCATTGTTTTGATAATGGTGTTAGAATTCAAGATTAGTTTAGCAGAGGATTGTCTCCTTGTTATCTAACCTCCCTCATTTCAGCATGGCAATCTTGTTCATAATGGCCCCAAAGACCCTCCCCAACATGACTGATAACTCAGATTTAAAGCAAGTCTTATCTTCGATGGGCCAAGAACATACCATTGGATAAGGCTATGATATTTTATTAGGTTTGGCCGACTGTGATATTCCTGTTAATTGGCCATTGTATGATTGTGTTCTTTGGTGGGTCGTGACAACATATAAATTATCTAGCATAGTAAATATCTTGATCCAGGGCGACTGAAAGAGAATCTTGAATGGATTCGAATTTAGAAGTTCTTTAATATCGAACTTGCATTAAGACAAACTAGGTGGACTTATGGGATAGAAAATCATAGTCTTTGAGCATGGTTCAAAATCTAGTGGTCCTCCTAATCTAATATTGGATGATTAGAAAGGGCTTGGTAGCAGTCAATTGGGTTGGCCTGGCGACAAGGCATCTGGCTCGACTCTTTATTCTTCCCAGTTAAGCTAGGAGTTGACAGTAATTGAGTGTAGATTCCTCAAGTATGGAATGATAGAGACCAACGATACGGAAGGAGCAGGAGACAAAACATCTGGGATTATGCTTTGTTTTGTTACTGAATAGATTTAATCAGGAGTTAATTTCTGTGCTGGGTTTTAAGAAGTCAGATTCTAAGGCAATTTCTTGGGTTTTGAGCATTCTTGACATAGCCAGATTGCAAATCCAAGATTGTCCCCTTGTTTCTTCTTTGTTAATTAACTTAACTCCACTTAGAAGTGTGGGAACATCCACTAAAACTGGAACTATGTAGAGTTAGAACTCTTAACTTGTTAATAATGTATTAATTTTCAAATTACCAAAAATCTAATGATACATGTTGATGTTGTGGAAATAATGATTTATTATTTGCTATATATACTTGAAATAGTTTTTTAGGTGGGAGCTATGGTGGCAGGGAGGTGAGTAACTAATAATAGTAGAGTGAAAGGAACAATTTCGCTGACAAATTCACTCATCTTGATAAGCTATGGGCAGGGAACAAAACGTTCTTGGTTTTTGTGCTAAATGCTACGTGCGGTGCCGGAGAGATGGTGATGAACAGTAATATTATAAGGCACTAGGTCATATGCAATATGCAGTCAGAAGACATGACAAGGGAAAACATCATAGTTTCTTCACCGAATTGTAAAAATGGAAACACCCACGGAAGGCAGCAATATCCCAAATATCCAAGTACAAGACTTGGGGTTCAATTTTTGCTTCTTTTTTTTTTAATCAAGAAGGTATCAAAATTGCCGACCAATTGTCTAGGTGGTTGATAACCCACATAAATGTTGGTACAGAGAACGATGTGGCAGAAAGATAGAGGAATCAAAGTTTGGTCGTGTGTGGGGGCCTAGGTGCATGTTCTCTGGAGCTTTGGACCACACTTCACACTCTTTTAAGGAGCTGCCTTGGCTCTTCTTCGCCATCCATCACTCACTCACTACAAGCATTGCTACTTCTAGTTCTCAAGTGCATTCTTCTTCTCTCTGAAAAGGCAAAGAAATTAAGTGCAAGTACTTCTCAAAAAACGAAAACCATGAAGATGATGAGCCAAGCAACCATGGAAGAGTCCAAGAAAAAGATGTCATGCAGAAGGCTTGGAGGGTACCTTAGACAACAGAAAGGCAGGCTCTACATTATCAGGAGATGTGTAGTCATGCTCCTCTGCTGGCATGACTAGGCCAAAGTTTAATTATGGATCTTGGCACCATCTCCGTGAAGTTGAAGATCAGCAATCAAGCAAATCATCCATCATTGCTAGCTGTGAACTTGGAGCCAAGCTCTCTAGTCTTCTACTCTCTCTTTTTTTTGTTCGACATGTAAATAGAAACGAGAAAAGGCTGCCTATATTAGTTGATTAATTCTAAAACATATGCCACTTGAGCTTGTAGTACTGTACAAGGAAATGTTTCAAACCAAATGACTTGATCTCAACTCTCTAGGAAAACAAGTTTTGCAGCTTCTATACAAGTTGTCTCTTTTGTCACGAGTTCTCATCTAACTATAATGTAGAACATCGACCTCTTACTCCATAATTTATCTCTAAAGCACTTGATGATTATTAGATTTTCTTATATCATTGATGAGATAGCCTAGCATGTCTTATTTTGTGACTCATACTGACCTAAGCGATCAGCTAAATTAATAATGGATTTGTGCTAACATGCACGTTAATTACTTTTAAATTAGCATGGCAATTTGAGGTAAAGAAGACTGAAGAAACTGTAATAAGACGAAGATATTCCCCGAAGAAAGTAACATTTGAAAAACTCCACACTGGCGATGATTTTCAGTGTCTTTTATGAAGGATCCATTTGTAGTCTTGTCAACTCAGAGCAATGAAAACAACTTCAAAGCATTGGTTGTCTCGTGTGGGTTGTACCAATTGATAATACCATTTTATTCATTTGAACGATATAATATATTAACCACAAAAAAAAAATAAAAAAATTCAGTACTGTTTATCTAAATACAAATTATTGTGAATTGGATTAGTATAAAAACAGAATTATCCTTATCAAAAAAACTTGTTAAGTATGCAGTTGGAAGTAATATTGTCTTTTTTATGAGATACATTTAGTATTAAAAGAATAATTGGGAAAAAAAATGATCCGTTTGAGTTTTTTGGGTTAATATAGATATTGATTTGCCTTTCAAAACACAAAATTTTAATCTTTGTGTTGGGGATTTCTTTTGTTTTTTCAAAATAAATAAACAGTAAAGACACAACTATACTCCTAGGAGGAAATATACATTTGTTGAGGGGCTTCTCTATCTTTTTTATTAAAACAGTTCAAATATGAAATTACCATTGGATTTCAACAAAAAAAATAAGGCTACATGTAGGGGTGTTTTCGTGGTTTCCATATGGCTTTACTTTAAATATCATGTGGGGTTAGGGGTAATTAGTTATTTATATGTATATAAATTATTATTTATATTTAGAAATGGTTGACGCGTGCTGAGCACGCACCAGCGGGTAGGCGCCGCCCAAGCCTTTTAGGTGGCGCGTGCGGCTCCAAAATAGAACCGAGCACCACCTTTCAGAGCGGTGTTCAATGCGCCTCGCCACCCCAGGCACAGTGGCGAGGTGCGTGTGCCGAGGCGACCCATGAAGGAGCTCCGACCAGGGTTTTTTCCCTCCTTATCTCCTCCTAGAAAATTGTGCTGCCCATTGCAAAAAAACAAGAAGGTCTGGATATTTGTCTACTAGGTTAAATTTGGTCATCATTATTTTGAATGTAGTGTATTTGGCCTTCATTTGTTTGTTGAGTTATTTTTTTTTAATTTCATCCCTTCACAATTGATTTTTATATCAAATTTGATCCTTATTTTTTTAATTATAGTGTATCTGGTCTTGAATCATTTATCAAGTTTTTCTTTCATCCCTTTGCACTTGGTTTCTATATTAGATTTGGTCCTCATTCTTTTAATTGTGATGTATTTGGTCTTGAATCCTTTATTGAATTGATTTTCTTTGAATTTCATTCCTTGACATTTTATTTTTATATCAAATATGATCCTCATTTTTTTTATTGTTATTTTTAGTTCTTATCCTTTTCTACATTGAAATTGTTTTTCAATTTCATCCCTTATGATTTAGTTTTATTTTATTTTTGTATCAAATTTAGTTTTTTTTCTTTTTAAATCTATATTTTTTGAATTGTTTTTTTTATTATTGTTTTTCAAGTTCATCTCTAATTATTTTAGTTGATTATAAGTTTTACATTGTTATTTTTTCAGGTTTGATTTTTATGTTGTGATCCGGTCTCATGATCTATATTACTAAATTCTAAAGGTTGGATCGAGTTGGTTTGAGTCATTTTTCAGTATTTTAAAAAAATTTCATCCATCATTATTAAGTTTGTTGGAAATTGATATTCTTTGTTTTTTTGTTTTTTGGATTCATTTGTTAATTTGAATTTTCTTTTTTCAATTTTGGCCTTCAATTCAAGATTTTTGTTTATCCTCTTAATTTTATTTTATTTTTGCAAATGAGATCCTTATTCTTTCGGTTGCTATTTCTTTATCCTTCATTTTTTTTATTTCATTATTCGACATTTCAATTATTGGGATTTGGTCTCTTAGGTTTTTCCCATTGTTTATAAGCCCTGCCTAGGAGTCAATTGGAGACAATGATGGGGTCACGGGTCGAGCAGATTGACTCAAGTTAACCTAAGCCAACCAAACCCTTTTTTTAAAAAAAAATATATAAAAATGATACCATTTTGAAAAAAAAGAAAGGAAAATAGTCAATGGGTTTTTACCTTACTTTGACTAGATTTTTCTCGGGCTAATCAAAACATAGGTCAACCCGAGTTGTTGATAGTCTTACACTTCATCAATTCTCCCCCAATTTCTTTTGAAGCTCGACCTGGTTATGGTCGAACCGTTGGGTCGAGCCAAGTTTTAAAATAGTTGTTTATCAGATGTGATGCTTCTTTTTTAGTTAGTGCCTAGGGTAATGGTTTTGAAAAGTTTACATAGGTTGATAACATTTTCTTTCCCGATTACATCCTTTGAAGTTATTCATTAAAAAAAAAAAGAGGATCTCTATTTATCCATGTGGCCTAGGTTTCTTGAATTTTAAGAAAATACATTTTGGTATTTAACTTCATTATCTGAGTGGCCAAGTAACGTGGGTCTGGCATGTTTGCCAGACCCAAGGCGCCTAAACTTGACGCTAGCCAAGTCCAAAGTGCGTGGACTTCGTGGTCAGCCAAGTTTAAAGTAAAGTGGGTCATGTATGTTTGCCAGACCCAATGCGACTGGACTTTGCACCAGCTAAGTCTAGAATGTGTAGACCTGGAGGTTACTTAGCGTCATCTAAATCCTTGTTTGTCAGACCCACATTACTTGAGTTAGCCAAGTCCAAAGTAACATGAGTTTGACATGTTTGCTAGGCCCAAGTAACGTGGGCCTGTCATATTTTCCAGACCCAAATAAATATAGGTCATGCATGTTTGCTAGACTCAAGGCACTTAGACTTGGTTGGCGCTAAGTCTAGAATGTGTGGATATGGCAGTTAGCAAAATCCAAAGTAAAGTTGGTCTGATATGTTTGTCAGACTCAACTAACATGAGTCAGGCATGTTTATTAAACCCAAGACGTCAGCCAAGTCCAAAGTGCGTGAACTTGGTGGTCAGCCAGGTCTACTTATCTGGCATGTTTGTCAGACTCAAGTAAATGTGGGTCATGCATGTTTTCCAGACCCAAGTAACCTGAGTCTAACATGTTTACCAGACCCAAGATGTCTGGACTTGGCGCCAGCCACGTCTAAAGTGCGTGGTTTTAGTAGGTAACCAAGTCCAAAGTAATGTGGGTCTAGCATGTTTGCTAGATCCAAGTAAACATGGGTCAGATACATTTGCCAGACCTAGACGTCTGGACTTGGCTGACACCAAGTCCAAAGTAACATGAGTCTGTTATGTTTTCCAGACCTAGGACGCCTAAACTTGGCACCAGCCATGTCCAAAGTATGTGGACCTAGTGGTCAGCCAAGTCTAATGTAACATGGGTTTGACATGTTTATTTGACCCAAGGCGCTAGCCAAGTCCAAAATGAGTGGACTTGACGGTCAGCTATGTCCAAAGTAATGTGGGTCTAACATGTTTACCAGACCTAAAGCACCTGTACTTGGCGCTAGCCAAGTCCACAACATAGACTTGGCAATCAGCCAAGTCCAAAGTAACACGGGTCAGACATATTTGTCAGGCCCAAGTAAATGTGTGTCAGACACGTTTGCCAGACCCAAGATGCCTGGACTTGGATGGCACCAAGTTTATAATGTGTGGACATGACAGTCAACCAAGTCCAAAGTAAAGTGGGACTGACATTTTTGCCAGAACCAAATAAACAAGGGTCAAACATATTTGTCAATCCCAAGTAAATATGGGTAAGACATGTTTACCAGACTCAAGTAACGTGAGTCTGACATGTTTGTCAGACCTAAGGTGTTAGCTAAGTCCAAAGTGCATAGACTTGACAGTCAACTAGGTCCAAAGTAAAGTGAGTTGGGCATGTTTGCTAGACCTAAGTAACGTGGGTCTGGTATGTTTTTCAGACCCAAGTTGCCTGGACTTGGTGTCTGCTAAGTCTAAAATGTGTGGACCTGAAGGTTATTTGGTGTTAGCTAAGTCCATGTTTGCTAGACCCACGTTACTTAATTTTGGTATATTTATCGGACCCAAGTAAATATAGGTTACGCATGTTTGTCAAACTCAAGTAACGTGGGTCTTATATGTTTGTCAAACCCAAGGCGTCAGCCAAGTCCAAAGTGCGTGGACTTAGCGATCAGTTAGGTCCAAAGTAAATGAGTCTGACATGTATGTCAAACCCAAGTAACGTGGGTTTAACATGTTTACCATACCCAAGGCGTCTGGACTTGGTGTCGACCCCGTCCAAAGTGCGTGGACTTAGCAAGTAGTCAAGTCCAAAGTAACGTGGGTGTGACATATTTGCGAGACCCAAGTTAACGTGGATCAGACATATTTATCAGATTCAAGTGCCTAGCTTACCAGACCTGTAAGCTCCTGACCCGGTTCTTTGATATATATATATATATATATATATATATATATATATATAAGGGAGAAAAAAAAGAAAGCATAGATGTTGTGAATTTCTTTTACCATATGTTTTTATTACTTAATTGACAAGCACTTCTTTTGTTTACCTTGTCATTAAATGTTTTATAAGAGATAGTGTCAATGGATTACTAAAATTTAAGTATCGTTGATCAATTCGCTCAAACTTTACAATCATACTAGGCTTTTTACAATTGATCTTGGACTTGAATTCCTAGAAAATGAGTCTTTTATGCTGGTAGGGGATACTTCAATATTTAAATTAGAAAAAACAAAGATTAAGTATAAATATCTTAAATAAAAAGTATGGTTGTGTAAATGTATTATTAGGTTTCCAATTGTGTCTTGTGCATATCATTCTTCATAATTATAGACTTTTTGATCATGCATAGATAGAAAAAGATGGGGTGGCTAACCTATAGTGAGCATAGGGTGACAAACTTGTATGACTAGAGGAGGATAAGGTTGCAAACCTTCTTTAGTGATGTTAACATGAGTTGTAAAATTATCATATTTAGGAGATTCTAATTGTATTAATTCCTAATTAGTAGCCTAAAAAATCTCACATACTAAATGCTGAGATATGTTTTCTATTGTATACAATCATGCAATGTACTAATGGAAAGACTAAGCCTTTAAGCCTCATTGATTTGTTCTAACATGGAATTAAAGCAAAGATCCTATTATAAACTCTAGAAATAACCTAGAACCTTCTGTAATGGAGGTCACAGACACACTAGAAACCCTAGACAATATCATCTAAAAACTAGACCAAATCCTTCCCTAAATACAAACTCAAACATAAGACTACTCTATTGCCTAAATTGGTATCAAACTAAATGATACCAACTATGCTTTATGGTCCTAAATTGTGGAGATGTACATCTCTAAGAAAGACAAATTAGGTTATATCAATGGAAATTTACCCTAACCAGCACTTATAAACCTAACTTTTAGACGATGAAGAACCAAAAACTCCATTGTTAAGAATTGGTTTATCAATTCTATGGAACCCCATCTGATCAATAATTTTATTAGATTTCCCACTGCCAAATCAGTATGGGACTCTATTGCCACTACTTATTTTGATGGTTTAGACACATCTAAAGTCTACAAATTGAAGAGAAAAATGATATAAATGAAACAAAATAAAGGAACACTTCAAGGGCTGTAAAGAAAAATTGATTTTCACAGGCCTAATCCTATGGTGTGTGAACATGACATACAAAAATTCAACACTATTCAACAAGAAGATAGGGTGTAAAGCTTCTTAGATGGGTTGGATGACCAGCTGCATAGTGTAAGAATAGACGTCCTCCAACAATAACCATTACCCATGGTGGAGCAAGTGTGTGCTCTGGTCAGAAAGGAAGATTCCAGGCAATCTATTATGTTGAGATATGCTGGAATGGGACTAGTGGCATAAAGAGGGGGGGTGTTGCTGGTCTGATATGCCTGGAAAATTTTAGGAGGGTGGGATTAATATAAGAAAGGAATGATGAGCTTATGGGAGACAACTTAAGGGGAGAAAGTGTGGGTAAGCTAAAAATTAAACATGTCAGTAGGCTCAGTTCTCCAAGTTAGGTAGATACTAATAAAATTGGGTTGTGCCCAGACAGACTGGCACATGAAGATAGGTTGCCAATAAATAGACAAGACCTTTCTGGCCTGAATAAAAAAAATTCACAGACCAACAACCAATCCAAAGCCTGAATCGAGTGCGTCCACTATGACAATTCTAAATATACATATGACACATGTTTTAAATTACATGGACAAACTTTAATAACTTCCTAATAAAATGCAATAAATAATTTCATGTTATTCGTCAATATTACAAATCACAAATGCGACATCTCGACCTTCTCATAAAAACAAGCTAACCTAATATTAATAAAACATTAATGTTAAATTAAAATATAAATAAATAAAATGCATCATTTAACATATATTAATTCTAAAAATATTTGATTACTTGCGGTATTTGAATCTATATAGCATGTTGTTCATATTGCATGTATATAGATAGGGGAACCTACTCGGGATCTAGTGTAATGACATGATGTGTAATACCCATGTACCAAATCATACACTCCTCCTCTATAATCACATGATACATCTTTGTAAATATCTCATTTTTTTATACATCTTGCTATGATACATAAGCTTCATGGCGGTTTAACAAGTCATAATCATCATTTTTACCCCGATGATTTATAACATACAATGCATTACTCGTGTCGTTGTCAAATGAAATATGTTATTTTTAGATGCACTATCGCATTACCTGATCTGGGCAATGTAGCTCAACCATCTTAAAAATATCAATGAGATAATTGATGTTCATATGTTCATCCCGCTAGTGCAAATTGCTAGGGCAACTGTCAATCTTTCATCCTCATAAAGTGTTCACATGATCTATAAAAGATAAATATCTTACATATTAAACATCAATAATTTGGTGAAGTTAAGTTTCTTCTTTAACAAATGGTTCAAAAAATAACTCGATAGGCTGCTACCTATCTAGCTCCTTCCGATAAAATGATAATACATGTGCTGGATTATTATTAAATACTCTACTAGCATACCATCTAACATTACAAATATATCAATTTAATTGCATTTTTAAAGCTATAATTAGATAATATAAATGCAATAATTGTAAAAAAAATATTGCAATACCTGTATCTTAGTGAGAGATAAAGTGTAACATCTATAGTCTGGGCAATCATAAGTGGCAATCTAGACATTTAGGGTCGACCCACATGAAGATGCTTCCAGGACCATAACTGTTATTAAATAAAAAACACGTTGTTTATCTCATGTTAACAACAAACATTTAAAATGTAAATAGTTACTTTAAATTTTTTGATTCATACTTGTTAAAGTAGTAAACATTCCCCAACCTGTTTGGCCCCTTTCATATATGCAAGACATAGATGTTTTGTACAGGCATGCTAAGATCATTCAGAAGCGTTAGATAAATTAAAAGAACATATCTCCCCATGAGATATGTGAATAATACACTGCCAAATAAATGTAGTATATATGCTCTAGCATACCTACATAACTCAGTAACATTATTATACTAATTCATATATACGTAACAAATAATCAACATATTCAAATTATAATTTAATGGATACATCCGCAAGACCTTGTCGTTAGCATCATCTAGTGGTGTGGTAAATATATTCTCAATCCATTTAAGACGTATGCTACCCCTCTTCAATTCAAAAGGAGGGGGTGCCAATCTAAATACATGATCACATAACGTAATTTGATTACACACGCTAGTAAATGTGACTACCTGTCCATCAATAAAAAGTCCAAGCAAAAGTTCAATATCTTGTAGTGTCGGTGTCATCTCTCATGGCTAAGATGGAATGTGTGTGTCTCACATCTCCATCATATAATTAGTGCATAAATCAAGTCGTAGTCAAGTTTGATGTGCTCTAAACAACTGATGTATAAAAAACTAGCCTGGAACACATATAGTTGAACCTGCTCATATAGTGTCATCTGTTTATGTGTCCAATAATAAATCATAACCTTGTCCTGCATAACAATCTGAAATATAATTACATAAATATATAATATCTTTAATGTTAAGTAATGAAAATATTTGAAATTAAATATACTTACAATCCCGGTAAAAACATCCTTCGATCGATGTTTATCCTACAATTGCATGGTAGAAGTATTAGCGGGCATGGTAGGCATGTATTGTGACTTAAACTCTCAATGAAAATAGTCACGCTCTCTAAGAATGTCAGCATCATAATGTGGCTGCCGAACATGAGAAGAAGATCTGTCACCTGGTGTGCGTGACATCCTATGTAAGAGTACTTATGTTTAATGTGAAATTAGATAAGTTTAATATGCTTTTAAAAAATATCATAATATATTTTAATAAATATTTATTTTGTCATACATACGTTGCCGAATATGACATGTTTTTCTATTATGGTCTGATTCATTGCATATGCCATATATATAATGTGCATAACCCTCTCTTGCATCCATTTTATTATGAAAATGAGTAGACATTCATCGATTACACTCGAGTTTCCATCTAGATGAGTCTACTTTAACTCGAGGTCTAGTGTAATCACGCCATTCTAACTCATCTAGTAATAGAGAAAATGACATGCTATATGTTGATCTACTGCTCTGATCCATGTAATGATCATCAACAAACTATATAAAGTCTAAGTGATTCTCAGCACAATATGTAAGAACATGTGAGCATGAATGTTGGAATGTTTGTCATTTACCATATGTGCATGTTCTATCATTCGATTTGACTGCCCATTTGACTTTTTCTACAACACTCGGTTTAATAAGGGTGTTGAATTAGAAAACCTTTCTAAACATGATTAAATGATCCTGAAAGATTAGTTGTCATATTATTATACTGGTGACCACCATCATAACATAATGCCTATTTTTCATTTAGTTCTCGTTTAAGTCATTCTTAATATGTTAGGTCTAACTTACACATTCTTTCATACCACAAATTAAATTTGCGTTTTGAAGGTTCATAACACTTTTTAATCAAATCGTTTTTTTATAGATGGGTCTTTGAATTTATAATTGAAGTTTTTTAAAAAATATAAAGCACAATACCAATGGTGTCCTATAGTTCATGCTAAATTTTTGCTACTCTATTCTTTATGCTTGCATGTTTATCTAATATTATACATATACTTGTTCTATCATCGGTAACATATTTCTATAAGCAAAGCAAAAACCATCTCCATTTAAAACTATTTTTTTCATCAACCATTGTAAAAAACAATGAGAATATCCTATTATTTGCATCAAAAGCAATTGTAATCAATAACTTTTCATCATATCGTCCATACAAATGTGTGCCATCAATATTAATCACTAATCTACAGTATTTGAAACCTTCAATATAAGCTTCAAATGACAAAAAAAAAAACCTCTCCAAAAAACTATTGTACTATCATTAAAATTTCTTTTGTGCGTCTAATCAATAATTGTTCCATGATTTTATTATTTTATTACCAACAATAGCCTTGATAATTTTTCATAAAACTCATTATATGAACCAAATAGATGCTCAAGCATCTTCCATTTTGTAACTTATGCTTTGTCATATTATATTTTATACTTGTAATGCAATTTTATCTCATTATATATGCTTGCAACCATCATTAAAAGATTATTCATCACAAGGGTTGATATAACATTAAAAACAAAATTTACATCGAGCTAATGGTTGTTTTTTTAGAAAAAGGTCAAGGTACATGTGTGTTATCTTTTTAAATTTGTTATTCAAATGAATTCGACCTTTTATAATATTCTTCGTGTAAATATTATTTACATTTAGGTGCTTGCACATATTATAATTGAACAAATATCAAGTTCGATCATTGGACTCAGTATTCAACTGAATGCGCAATGTGCCACCGTTTAACTGCATTAACCAATTTATTTTTACCGTTGAATATTTGTTCAACCTCTAAATTAGAACCTTCTGACAAATGTTTATGGCCATCATGAGAAATAACAAAAGTAGATCTAGAAACATTTCTAAATTCAGTAGCATGAGATATTATTTAATTATCAATATTTACTGTCATATTCGGGTCTAACGTCCCATCATTTTCATCGTCATGAGGCTCAAAATAGTTAAATCTATATTGATCATCAAGTGACTTAAATTTCACTACATATTATACTTTTAAAACACAATATATTAAGTTATCATATTAATAAAACACGATATATTTAATTATTGTTATTTTAAAATACAAAAATTATCTTGACGTATTTAAAAATAATAATATTAATTAAATATTTTACTTCAAAAACACACTTAAAAAGGTAAACCTACGCTATTTCACTGAAATCTTTTGAAATGATTTTATTCTGTACAAAGTTTTAGGTTAGTTTATTAATTTTCTAAAAAAATCCCCAACACAGAGATGTGAACAGTGAAAAAGCATAGGGAAAATTCGACAAACCTCGAAAGTGGGTGGTTCCGACCAAATTCATAATATCTCAGTCTCAGAGCAGACAACACGTGCACAGATTGCATGTGATGATCGTAGAATGGTCAGAGTCTAACAGTTTTCCTTGCTGTTTGCATCGGTCCCACGTCGTGTAAAAGCAAGCACGCCACCAGAGCATACATGGAAAAAAACACAGGCGATAAATTTAGGTTTATAACTTATTTTTATTTAAAATTAAAATTTTATTGTTTTTTATTTTTTAAATATGCTAATATTAAAAATAAATTTTAAAAAATAAAAAAATATATTTTAATACATTTAACATCACTATACCTTAATTCCAAAAAAAAAAAAAAACGCCCGTAGTCAAATATAGTGGCTCTGCCGTATGAATTCTCATGATCAAACCTAGACAAGGTTTTGATTACAGTCAAATGGCATGCAGATTTATGATACCCACGTGCAACCCTCGTCATCAGACCCCACTAGAAAACACAACAGCTGTCTGATTCTTTTCTAATAAGAAAGGATGGGCCCCATATGAAAGGGAAATTGCAGTGGGCCCTCACTAAAACCTGCCCCACGAACATGGACGCATGTATGCCTAATCTTCCCCATCATGGTGACATGAAGAGACACTGTTATCAATGACTGTTGGTGTTCCCTTCTGGACTGGCAGATGCATTTAAATCAAGAGAAAATTTCTAGTCTATTTTTTTTTTTTTATAGCTTTAAAACAAACCAGACCCTCAAGAATAAATATAAAAAAATATTGCTTATAATATGATTTTATAAGAATTAATATAAAAAATGTCTGATTTTTTTAAAAGCTTGTTGTTTTTTTTATAATAATATTATTTTTTCCCCTCTTAAACCCATAAAATTCGCATCTTTTTGTTAAATCATGATTGTGTATATTATTCCTAATGTATTAAAGAAAGAAAGTCTAATGCTTGGATATGTTTTACTTGCAAGAAATTTTTGTGATTATATTTATGTATTTTATTGAGTATATACAATTATCTAATCTGTTTTATGAAATTTATTTTAATTTTGTTTTTTATTCTATAAAAAA
>Ga0325411_1001841_pt1 | contig 23737 bp, 14 predicted proteins | sample PopdelMetagenome_13_FD_206181 | JGI IMG/M metagenome (GOLD analysis project Ga0325411, IMG submission 206181) | Populus deltoides microbial communities from Bellville, Georgia, United States - Xylem-PdIQD-R4 | ecosystem: Host-associated > Plants > Phyllosphere > Stem > Wood/Secondary xylem... | reverse complement strand
GAATCACTTCATTTCAACCTCCAGAGCTCACGCTCTGCACAAAACATCGACTGAAGGTCAAATCTGCCAATTATCTCAAATTTACTCCTTTTTGAATCTTTCATCCAAAAGTGCCTTCAAAACATAAAACAAAGAATATCAAGGCATTTTATATATAAATCATAGGCAAAACACTAGTTAAATGTGGATGAAACTATTGAATAATATGGTTGCATCAGTTACTAAGAACTTATGGTCTATGAGAATTTGGGCAAGGCACTGATTGTGTAAGGAAAAGACGCATCACCCCCAATACACCCCACCTAAGGTAAGCTGCATTGTTATTTGATTGTTTTTCTAGGTCGGGTTTTTATTTGTTGGTCTCATCTAAAATTCAAGGTAGATCCCTGTTCATAAGAGAATCTCTACCTTATCAGGTTAAATCCTAACCATTCTAAAGTCTGAATTTTAGCATTGCATTTATTTTATGCCTTGTATCTTTAATACCTAAAGGTGTACTCTATCGTATAGTTTTAAACTCCACGGATATTAAAGTGTACACTTGGACACTAAATATATTTTTTTTGTAAAAGAGCTTTTGATATTTTGATCAAACCCTAATGGATAATCACAAACTAGTTATGATATTTATTTTGCATTTTAAAACATGAGAAAGATGTAATTTTTGTTTTTATGAAGATATGCTTGGAAAAATTTTAGGATTTGGCCATATACATGAAAACAAAACATTTTTTTCATTTTTTGAAAGGGAAAATTAATTTTTAATTTTTTTTGAAATTTTTTTAGAAACGTTTCGGAGGAAAACATGTATTTTAATACCGAATCTGTATCTTACAGTGTAAGTATACAACCCAATATTAAGCAAAATTGGTAGAAAAACATGTGGGAAAATCATAATTTTTTTAAATGATTTTTGATTTTTTTTGGAATTCTTTGTTTTTTTTAAGAAATATATAAAATATAATATTATATTAATTAAATATGCGAGCTGGGCCGAGCTCAACTAGGTTGGGCTGAAATCAACCCAACAAAACTTACCCTTTTAGAGGGTGGGCCGGACAAGCCCAACCATTTGGTCTGGGCTGGAACATGTCTAACCCACCTTCAAAGTTAATTATTATATTATGCATGCAATGGCCATGAAAATAGGGAGAAGGAACGGGGAAGAAGAAGAGGGACGCCACCTGACACGAATGGGAGGAGCTGCTGGTCTGGGTGGCTGATGAGAGGTTGGTGGAGAGTTTTGTGGCCAATGTCGGCTGTGGGATGAAGGAGAGAGAAGAAACAAAAATTGTAGAGGAGAGAGAGAGGAGGTCACGGTGGCTGCTCTGTCGCTGGTGAGGAGCAGGTTTGATGGAGATGGTGGTGGTCAAGCCAGTGGTGATGGTGGAGGTCGGTGCTGATGTTGTTGCTGCCGATGCTGGAGAAGGAAGAAAATGAAATGATGGCATTGATGGGCTGCTGCCGCTGTGGAGGAAGAGAGAGAAGCAATCGGTGGAGAGGGAGAAGTGCGGTGGAGAGGATAGTGGCTGAAGGCACGGTTGAGAAGGAGAAAGAAGAGAGAGAGACAACAGAAAAGGAGAAAAACAGAGGAGAGGCTGGTTTTTTGTCAACTTTGAACTCGATTTTCTTCCTCTTCAAGCCATGAAATCCACCCCTATTTATAGGGTATGAAAGAGAGTAATCTTGTCCACACCAGGGAGAACATTCGGCCCTTAATTCAGTTTGGAAGGATCTCAACTGTTGATTCAAAGTAGGCACCATGAACTATCAAATCTGATAGTTCAAGGCTACTTGATTTGGCTACAGAAGGTCGAGGCTTCTATGGTCTTAATCAGCTTGAACGGTTCACATATGGTTGTAGAAAAATGTCAAGTGATCATTTGCGTTCAAGTTTGGTGGAGAAATGAGACATTAAATGCACCTACAAAGTAGCCTCATTGAACTGTCATTTCAGAAAAAACTAAAGAAGAAGATGAACAGTAACAAAAACGACGCCGTTTGATCAAGTTCATTTTAGTCCTTTGATTTCTGATTTATCTCATTCACACCCCAAATCAGTTTTAAACTATCAATTTTATACAATTGAGTCCCTGGAAAAACAACAATTTTAACCTCGGACTAGCACGCCTTTTTCAATATGGTCCTTGAGCTCAGATTTATGCAATTTAACCTTTAATTGACCATTAAACTTTCAATTTCTTTAATTTAACCCCCGGTTTTTGTCAATGAAGCCCCTATAGTTCAATGCCTCTTACAAAATGGTCTTTGACTGCGAATTTATTGAATTTGACCCTTAATTGACCCCAAAACTCTTGTATTTTTTTCCTTGATTTCAATCAATTAACTTGGTAAAAATTAAATTTGATCTTTTAAAAATCTAATCTTCTCAATTAAGCTCAAATTAGGCTCCCAAACTTAAGTTTTCACTAATTAAGCTCCTAATAAAATTCATTTGACTCTTTTAAAGTATAATTAAGTCCTTACACTTAATTAAATCCTTCAACTGGACCCAAAATAATACTTAAACATAATTAAAATTCAATTTGACCCATGATTAAATCAAATTAGCCTATTAAAAATTTAATTATGTCCTTGGACTTAATTTTTATGCAAATTCGTCCAATAATCATTTAATCTGACCTTGAATTTGCATTGTTTCTTTATTTTTTGGCATAATGGAGTACAATTAGATCATGAATTTCCTCTAAAATTACAGTTGTATTCCTCAGCCTGCTTTCTCCACGTTGCCAGCCTTTATTTTATTTTTTTTTGAAAAAAAAGTGAATTTTGGAGAATAACCCAAAATTGGGTTATGACACTATTCATACTAATATTTTCCTAAATTCAAAGACACAATTCAATCTTTTAGACCTGGAGCTTTTTTCATATATCTTATTACAAAAAATAATTATATTTAATAAAAATAATTTTACTCAAATAATTGTTTTTAAAAATACAATATTAAAATTATAACTTTAATATAATTTTATTTATTAAATTAAAGAAATATATTATTAATAAAATATTATTTAAAAATAAGTAGATTTCAATTTTAATATTTTAATAAATAAAATAACTATTTAAGAGAAATAAAAAATGGTTGTTTTTAACAAATTTTTCTATGTAAGGAACAAATAATAACTAAATAAAATAATAAAAAATGATTTAATTTCTTAACATAAATGATTCAATTTTATCAATTGATTCAAATCAAAATAGTGATTTAGTTTTTCCAATTAGATTAGTATTTTTATATTTATTTGTTCTGTCCCATAAATAATAAGCGCGAAGCAGAATTTGTTTGTGCATGATAAAGGTGGAAGTAATGAAAGAAGCTAGAAAATGACCTGACCTTCACCAGGTGATGGTTTGGTTGAGCAAAATTGTTTATCCTCAAAGTGATATCAACTGCCAACCATTAATGTATATTGTGACACATTACACGCACAAATCACCATCACAATGAAAAGGATAGGGAGCACCTTAGACCCTAATGCATGTAACCATCCACAAAATTTATACAAACATAATTGATGTTAAGACATAATTGTTGATGGGATAAAAAGGAGAACGAAGAGAAAAAGGTTGCCAACTTGACAAAACGCAGCTATCTATTATATGTCTACATTGTCCTCGTCTCATCGCACCACAATATTTAATAGTTTTATTGACATAATTTTTATGTCGGTGTAAGACTTATTTTATCGGTAATTTATTTATAAACAAAGTTATTGACGAAAATGCTCTATCGGTGAATCTTTCATCAATAATTTTTTATCCATCGGTAAATCTGTTGGTAATAAAAAAATATTATTACCGATGGATTTACTGACGAAACAGACGTGTAAAAAAAAATTATCCGCTTTATTCCATTGGTATATCCCTCGAAAAATACCATCGGTAATTCCGTCGGTAATTATTTCAAAATATTTTTTTAAAAAATCAATTTTATAAAATTATAAAATAATTAAATTAACATAAATCAACACTCTATAATATATACTCAAAATGCTTGGAAAAAAGAATAAGAAAATCAACTCAAACAAATTTGCAACAAATAAATAAAACGAAAAATAAATTCAACTAAAAATATTCATATGAAAACAAGGAAGTTGCAATTGCTAAAAATTTAAAAATCCTATAAATGAATCAACTAAAAATTGATCTCATATGAAAAAAAATCTTACAACAACATTTATCCAATTATTAAGAACAAAAACAATTAAAAATAAAATAAAAAACAAATATAGTGAAACAAATCATGAAAAAAGAAGAAAAAAGAAAAATCTTACCTTAATATAGTTGCAAGTGAAGCTAAGGAGAAATTTTTTTTTCGTAAAGCATATTAATTAAAAAAAAAACTAAGAGGATAAAAGAAGAAAGAAGAAGAAGACATACCCGAGCATGAAGGAGAAGAGAAGGAGATAGGGATAGAAAAAAAAAAGATATAGATATTGATGTTTTTTACATATAGTGAAGAAGAAGAAGAAGAAGAATAAGAAATTAGTTTGTCTCTTGTGAAATAAGGGGATTCAGGCTTTTTATTGAGGCACTTTAACGACGAAATTACCGACGGATAATTAAATATTAATATTTAAATTAAATTTTCAATTTCATAAAAAGTTTTCAAAAACCACCAACAATTTTCAATTTCACCGATGATTTTTCAATCTGTTGGTGATTTCGTCGGTAATATTTAAATGAAAATTTTAAATTAATTGATTTATTTAGAAAACCGCCAAATAACACCTACGACTTTTCAATTCGTCGGTGATTTTTTCTGTAAAGAACAACAATTAACAGTGTAATTGGAAAGTGAACAGTTCTGGAGCTCTCTGGAAAATACCGACGAAATTTTTCATCGGTGATTCCCTTTGTAATTGACATGATGAACAATGTTCACAGTTTGCCGACGGATAAATTCTATCGGTAATTCTGTTGGTAAAAATGACACGTCATTATTTTTTTGCTTTGTTTTATTTTTTTTCCCACTATAATTCCCTCAGTATATACCGAGGGAATATTTCTGTCGGTAAAATCCCTCGAAAATTTACCAACGGAAATATTCCCTCGATATTTCCCTTTGTGTTTATCGATTTTCTGGTAGTGCCATTTCTTCTTTTTTTTTCTTTTTTTTACCAATGACCAATGTAAACCAAATAATAAAGGCTTGAGTTTCTTGAGGTGAATCCAAAAAGAACAGTGAAGCCTACACCTTGGATGGACTGAAATTATATATTTTCAGCAAAAATAATGATATTGATCTTGTAGGCTATGAAACCTCACACACATCCAGCTGGCCATCATAATTGTACTGATGAGTAAGTATATCTGATTAATTATTTTTGTGTTTTGAGAAAGCTAGACCTTATCTAAAGTTTAACCCTTTTAGATGTGGATCTGGTAAGCTGTTATATTTATATATTTGCGTTCATTTTTTAGATGAACTTAAAGCAACATGTATCTGCTAAAATGCTAGACACAATATACTTGGATTCATCCTTCAGATGAATCCAAAATTATGTCGGTCTAGTAAAGTACCTGACCCAATATAATTCTATTCAATCTTAAGGTGAACCCAAAACAATGTGGATCTGGTAAGGTGTCGGACTTAATATACATGGATTCACTCTTAAGGTGAACCTAAGGTAACATGGATCTGACAAGGTGTACTTAGGTCCTCTCTTGAGGTGAACTTAAGGCAACGTGAGTCTGGTAAGGTGCTAGATCCAATATACATGGTTTCACTCTTGAGGTGAACCCAAGGCAATGTGGATCTAGCAAAGCACTAGACTCACTGCAATTAGGTTCAGCCATTAGCTGAGCCTAAGGTACTATGAGTCTGAGGAACTGCGAGACCCATCTCATATGAGTTTGGCTACATGCCAAGTCCAATTGGTCTTAGAAATCCAGGATTATGGAGCTCTATTTTTAGATTAATAACATGACCTACTCATGTCAGCGATAATCATCTCCCTACATCTATAGAGATATAAAACGTCTCTTAAAGGGCCTACCATATTTTTCATATTATTAATAATGTGTAATGAATATTTTTCTCTCATTAATGATGTTTAAGAGATCTTTATCCCTCATTAAAGTCGCCAAGTGGAAATGACTCTTCAAGCCCTCCTAACTTTATCAAAAAAGACAAGGTTCAAGGTGTATAAATATTGAACCATCCAGGTAAAGGGTTCAAAACTTTTCTTACTATAAAAAGCTTGTATATTTAAAGAGCATTAATCACACCAAAAATCAATAACAAATACTCTTGTTCTTGGAATTTAAGGCATTTTCTTTCATTTATTGCCTTTCCCCTTTAAAGTTATTGACTTTATCATGGGAGAGTCTTTAAGTCTCACCGATAAAGACTGTTTTTGCAGGTGTTGTAACCCAATTTTTGACCACCTGTTTTTCTAAATATTTTCAACCAATAAAAAATAAAAAATATATTCTTGATGTATTTGCGTTAGTTTCAACGTTGTCTCAAAAGGATTCAATTTTCAAATTTCTTTTCAGTGAGTTCAACTTTTAACACGTTATTTTTAAAATTGTTGATTTTTCACATTGAGTCGGTGTTGATGTTGCCTTTAAAAAAAACAAAATACAAAAATAAAACATATTTGGACGAAGGTACCAAAATGAAAAGGAAGAAACCAAGGAACTAAAGTGAATTTAGGTTGCTTGTTAGACTAAGCAATTAGAAAAGAAGATAAAAGTTTTCACCTATAAGAAGGTGTTTATCTAATACAAACGAAAAGGGGGAGGAGGCCATTACAAAGAAAAACAAAACAAAACAAAAAAACTCTTCAGCTCACACACTCTCTCCCAAAATATATACACAAAAAACCTTATACCTAATATACTTAAAACCTTAACCGTCAACCACCAACCACCAATCACCGAACATCAACCTCTTATTTCCCTTACCCTTACTATAAGAGAAGAAGCATACATGAAAGGCCATTCAAAACACTAATGGCCTTTATCGATCAAGCCTTTCTCTATAAGCAACTAATATCCCTTCATCAACACTAGTGAAGAACTTCAATGACAACCTCCACTAAGAAGAGCCAAATACTGATAGACCAAAGACCCATCATTATCTCCTATAAACACAGTTGTACAAGGCTTTTCATCCTTCTTTTTCTCTACCATATTCAGCTTCTCACTACCTGAGACTCAATCTCCCTAGCTAAGCTTCATCTTTCTCCTCACATCTATCGTTAGTAATGACAGACCTACACCAACAACAAGACCACCTCTGTAGCAACAATCTTTTCCTCTCCAACCCAACTGAGGACCAACGACCAATCCTTACCCACAACGCCGACCTCTACCATACCTCTCTCCCACTGTTTATAGTTAAAGCAACCAAAAAGGGGAATAAAAATTGATAAAACTAACCTGTGAAACAGATCTATGAAAAAGAAAAAAATAAAACCAATTGTTTGTGTGTTTTTCTTTACTTTACAGGTGATGGTGTATGACATTGCCGATACAGATGTAAAGCGGAAGAGGTGATCTGTTCGATCCACCCATTTTTCACTTCACCGACAATAGCTCGTGGGTTCATGCGCCATCAATAGCAATGGCGTATGAAGCATATGCGCACCACTGTTCTGCCGTTATTCTTCTAGCCCTAGAGTTTTTCAATGTGCTTCCTAAGTTCCCAGCAGTCTCTCCAACCTATTTCCAGCCTTTGAAAGGACCATTTTGCAAATTTTAAATTTTTAGTGTGTTTGAATTTTTTTTTAATCTTGGATTTTTATTAGTTGTAATTGTGGGGTATGTGAGTAAAATATAGTAAAAAAAAATGTGTGTGTTTTCTTTTTATTACGTTTTATTTTGTGTTATATGAATGATAAAAAAAAAAGAGGAAAGGGATAAAAAAAATTAATTAACAAAATGTTTTAATTACGTATGACCAACAATCCTAAAAAATAGTTTGAGCATTTATTTTAAAAATCTAAAATATTTTTGCATGGATTTTACTACGAGTTTATAAAATTCCAAAGAATTTTGGCTTACATTTTAAAAATACCAAAACAAATTATTTTTAATATATGAGATTATGAATTTATATGTAAGACATATTCATGATATTAAATAAGAATACAATTTATTTTTATATTGGCAGTAGAACGGATAGGTTTTTAGCCTAATAAAATAATGACCTTATTACTAAGAAGAACTTTTCTTCAACCTTAAACAAACCAATGGTTAAAAAATAAAACTTTTTCTTTGTTTATATCAAACAAATAAACAGTGCAGTTTACCTCGGGTAAGGTGTATTAGGGGTGCTAATTCGTTTCCTTTATTCAAGCAGTCTCATTTCCCAGACTTTGAGACTAATTAGGATTCCTAGGGATCAAAATATTATATGGAAACTCACATTTCCTTTTTTTACTCATAAAGGACAAGAATTTCTTGTCCTTTCCTTCCACATCATTCCCGATTATCTTATTCCAGGAGGATGATCATTGCAATGCCGCACACGTGCAACAGCAGATACTAAGGCTTTTACCAATAATTTACTACTTCCTAAGCTAAGAAGAAGAGAAGTATATGAACATGTTGATTAACCACTATCCGAACATCAAATAACATGTTTCTTGAACATAGTGGATCTTGGGACATCGTCAGTGGCGTTGTCTAAGAGAAACTTCCAAAAAGTCATTGATAACTTTATTGGTTTATTGATTTCCCCACTTGTTGTAACTCAATTTTGGCCCATTGGCTTTTTAATATAATTTTACAGGGTTTAAAATGTAAAATTAAAATATCAGAGATTTATTTTGATGAAAAGTGTGATTTGTCAACTTGCGTGAAAACTAGGGACTACAATGTACTTTTGTCATTCTATCTTTATCTTCAAGATAATGATAGTTTTCCGCTTTCAAATTTGATTTTTAATCAAATTCAAACTTCAAAAAAGAGAATGAGTTTGATTAAAACATTGTTTCTCACACGCGAAGGGACTCTGACACTATAAATACAGACCTCAGTGATGCAAATGAGGACGATTAAAAAGAAACCCTAAAAGAAGAGACCCCAAAAGGAGGCCATTACCAGAAACCCTAAAAGAGAGAAACATAAAAAAAAAAAGAAGGGGGCGGCAAACCCTATACTAGCCGCCGCCCCCTTCAACCCTTTTTTTTTAAGCCCAGTCTCCTTTGACTTCGCCTCCAGCAGTCGCACGCCTAGGTAAGTTCCCTTCCTTCCTTTGTAAAATAATTAATTAGTTACTATTGCATGCATGCGTGAACCTTTCACGCATGGCTGGGCTAGATCCAGCTCCAAAAGGAAAAAAAAAAAGAGTGGGTCGGGTCTGGGCTTTAGGCCTAGCCCACTCAAATTGTGTTTGCTATGGGTGTGCTTGGCAAAACACACCCTTATGCCTTGGCCATAATTTTTATGCCCATTTTAATTTGATATTTGACCAAACGAACCCTTTTTCGATAACAGAAAATTCCAAAAATATTTGGGGCCTTCGTTGATTTATTTATGGGCCCCTCGCACTTTGTTTTATTTTTTTTCTTTGTGTTTGTATTTTTTGTAGATGTGCTCAATCTGTGAACTATTACTGTTAAATGCAAATATGTCATGCAATGTTTTTTTTACTTCCATCTAAAAAGAGCAAATAATAATAAAGGACAAACAAGAAAAAAATGACATAGAAAATTTCTTTTTCAAATTCATTTTTTGCGAAAATATTCACTGACGCTAGAGTCAGGAGTATCGTATTTTTTGGATTTGTGTGATATTTACCAACGTCAGAGTTGGAAATAGTCGTAGGAATTGTTCACTGACGCTAGAGTCAGGAACATGAAAGGAAGAATAAAAAAAGAAAAAAAGGAGAACAAATTCTTAGCAATTTTTGACAAAACCAACAATGCAGCCTGCCTTAGGAAGGATGTTTAAGGGGTGATAACATCTTCCTTTTTGCGTAACTAGTCTCGTACCATAGAATCTATGTTGACCAGTTAGGGTTCATATTGACCATAATACTAGGTGGTGACTCCTTAAACAAGACCTTTTCCCCTAAAAGAATAAGATGCCAGATATCTGTTTCTTTTCCAGTCGAGATTATTTTTTTAATCGGTCGCCACGTTGTCCGGGTGTGACATTACTCATCATCATTATTGGCAGATAATCAGGACAATCCTGGAATAGGAGGAGTTACTAATCTCCCTGCCATAACAAATACTTTTGTACGGCCAACCCTTCAATAACTTATTAATTAAGTGTGACTCCTTACCAAAGTAGTGTTGGCAAATCAGCAAGCAAGAGAAAATACACAATAGATCCTAGTGCCATCTCAACAAGTCGTTGCATCCTCCTTACCACCTCCATAATAACAGGTTGTACCCAGAAGAAGAGGGCCAGAAAGAGTTTATGGGGGGTTTTCAACCTCAGGGTTTATCCAACCATTCTAAAAAACATATGTGTCCTCATGATGGTTGAGCATGTAGTGGATACTCTAGACATCTATCTAACCAACATGAGAAGGAGGCCATCTATGAATCACGTCATTCCACACTAGAAACCTCAATCTTCTTAGAACCTTATAAGAATAGGAGTGGAAATCAGCCAGAAAAAAAAATGCAAAAAGATGTCTACACCTCCCATCAGATTAAAGACTCTCATCTATTTAGATGGGTGTTAAACACTCATATACCTAGGGACTATATTGATATGAAGATGACTCTAGATAATTATAACTAGCTTACAAACCTCGGGGAGCATATACAAAATATATAAAGTAGTCTAGAATTGGTCATTCAGGACAACCATGCCATATGTAAAATCCTCCTAATAACCTTCAAGGGTTCAGTACGAGTATGGTATAATAATCTAGAGTCAGGTCTAGTCACGAGTTTTAATGACCTTTGTGCCAAGCTAGTGACACATTTCAGTATAAGTATCCCAACCAGAATAAGTTCCACTAAACTTTTTGGAATTACTCAAGCATATGATAAGTCTACACGAGCATACCTGAAACGGTTTAATGAGGAGATCATTAAGGTTAAAAAATTGATAGAGTATGTAGCCTATGAAGGCCTTATCAATGGAGGGAAGGAAAAAACTCTATAGAAGGAGTTGTAAGCCCTACCAGACATAAGGTTGTTAAAAGTGAAGCAAGTCATGGAGAACCATATTCGAGTACAAGAGGTGAGTGTGTTGCATCATGGTCTTCCCTGCTTCTTTAGAGATAAATAGTCTAAGAGGTCATTAAAGCGAAATCACCCTCTTAGGAGGGACAATAACCCTAGGAAAGGTTAAAAGAGACCAATCAGGGAAAGCCTAGGCTACCTTGAAATGCATACTCCTCCACTAAACACCACCCTCGCTGAAGTCTTTGCGATAATCTAAGGCAAGGAGTTTGTCACTATCTTTCACTCATGAAGTCTCCTTTCAGCACCCGCTCGTCTAAAAGATACATTTTTTTTCCATAAAGACAAAGGACATGATACAAAAGACTATTATGTCTTGAAAAAGAAAACTGAAAAATTGATAGCTAAAGGTTATTTTCACTAGTTTCTAAAGAAAAATTTCCATCCTGGGCAAAATAGAGAAGAGTTCGGTCAATCTATATTGGCTCTGCTTGAGATCAGTGTGATCTTAAGAGGTACCTCTATAAGAAGTGACTCTAGCAATGGAAAGACAAAGTATGGGAAACAAATCCTAACAACTTCTCGATTGCTAAACGAATTGTCTTCAATCTTGAAGATTGGAAGGGAGTAACCTTTCCACACGATAACAACCTCGTCATCACTACTATTCTTTCGAACCATCGAGTACGTCGGGTGTTGATGAATGATGATAGTGTAGTCAACATCCTCTTCATATAAGTCATGACCTAGATGAGGATCCCTTTTTCAAGATTGACACTAGTAAAGACTCCCCTCACGAAATAAAAGGCTCAGGCATGTTGGTGAAGGGCACCTCAAAACTCTCTAATATGATTAAAACCCCCCTAAAATGTGTATCCCTCAAGCAAAGCTTCATAGTAATTGATATGATATTAGCCTACAATGCCATCTTGGGCGGACCTTTTCTACATCAAATCAATGTTGTCATCAGTACTAGTACTTGACACTAAAGTTCCCAACTTAGAAGGGAGTGGCCATGGTGTAGGGAAATCAAGTAACTTCAAGACAGTGCTTGCTTGAAGGGTAAGAAAGTACTGGTATCGGACTACCAAGGGTCTTTAAAGAAAAGAGTAAAGATTAAAATTGAATCCATTAAAAAGTTAAGGGATGTTTCTCTAGGAGAAGATGAACATGCCATCATAAAAGTAGGCTCTACCCTGACACCAACACAATAGCAATCACTGAGAGAGCTCTTGCACATCTAAAAGTCCAATTTTGCAACAAACACCTCGGGCATACCAGGAATCAACCCTAAAGTTACCACTTACAAGTTGAAGGTGGATCCAACTACTCATCTAGTCCGCAAGAAAAAAGAGGACCTTTGAGGGTAAGAGATAGAAAGCCATAACACAATAGGTAGACAAAAAAGCCAAGTCAAAATAGGCAAAGCTTCTAAATGAAATCTTATGGGCCTAGAGAACAACTCAAAAGACATCCACGGGAAAAACCTTTTTTCTCCTCACGTATGGGACCAAAGTGCCAGACCCAATATATTTGGATTCATCCTTGAGATATAACAAAGACAATGCGGGGCTAGCAACGTGCCAGACCCAATATACTTGGGTTCACTCTTGAGGTGAACCTAAGGAAATATAGGTCTCGAAAAATGTCAAATCCAATATACTTGGTTCCACTTTAAAGGTTAACCCAAGGTGATGTGGGTGTGGCAAGATGTCATATTCAATATACTTTGTTCCACATTAGAGGTGAACCTAAGGCAACGTGAGCCTAACAAGTGTCAGACCAAATATAATTGGGTCCAATCTGAAGGTGAACCCAAGGTAACATGGGCCTAGCAAGGTACCAGATTCAACATACTTAGGTGTTCTCTAGAGGTGAATCCAAGGCAATGTGGGTCTAACAAAGCACTAGATCAAGTGCAATTAGGTTCAGTCATGAGCTGAGACTAAGGACTATGGGTTTAAAGAGCTATCAGGCCTATCTCATCTAAGTTTAGCTACATGCCATGTCCAATTGGTCTTAGAAATCCAAGACTATGAAACTCTATTTTTATATTAATGATATGATCTACTCGTGTTAGAGATAATAATCTCCCTATATCTATATATGTATAAAAGGTCTCTCAAAAGGCCTACCATATTTTCCATCTCATTAATAATGTGTAAGGGATATTTAACTTTCATTAATGATGTGTAAGAGATCTTTATCTCTCAATGTCACCAAGTGGAAATAACTCTTCAAGCCCTCCTGACTCTATCAAAATGATAAGGTTCAAGGAGTATAAACACCCTTTAAACCACCCAGGTAAAAGATTCCAAACTTTTCTTACTCTAAAAAGCGTGTATTGTAACGACTTGACTTTTTTAAGGCCAAAATCGATGGAATTTTTTTTTATATTTCTCGCAATGACATTTTATGAATTAGTAATTATGTTCCTTCCTTATCATGGCTTCATAGGGATATGGTTCTCGTAAAACAACATTCTCATACAATAGATACTCAATACACATGTCCATAATATTATATTTTCATATTCATATATTTACATTACGTCATATTGGCATACCCATGTGTTTGCATTCCTGTTCCAATCTCGTTATCAACACAAGTTTATAATCGACAATCTTACACAACTAGTACTTTCTTTCAAACAATCCTCATGTGATTTCACAATATAACATCCCCATAAAAGGAATTACCACATAAATGTATTCATAGCATCGTGACTACATGTTCATACATCCCCATCCGTGCTCCATTACAATTTCTATTACTAGTCCTTACAAAAGTGTTGAATGGCAAATATTCAACATAATAGCTAAGTCATACTATTACATAGCACTTTCAAAATATATGAATTATAAACAATCTAACATAATAATAAACATCTAGAAGTACATTGTCGTTGCTTTTCGTTATTAACTTAGAATGTGAAGATTCCTTTTTATACTTCTTATATACATTGTACATCTCTTACTATTTTGTTAACTGTACTTTTCTCACTCATACACCTCAACATCTCCATGGGGTTGTGGGGCTGAAGTTTAACATCGATCGGGGTTAAATACTTCACCTTAACCCGATCATCCACCTTGGATACTTATAGCCGTATCTAATTGCAACATTTAAATTCGGTCATCCGTCTTGGATGCCATTAACAAAAACTAATCACGAAATCAACCTTGTCATTCCTATAGATACCATTAACCAAAGCTAATTTTTTTTATAATCAATTCAACCATCCACCATGGATGCCATTAGCCAAAGCAAATCATCAAACACGACCCGATCATCCATCATGGATGCCATTAGCCGAAGCTAATCATCAATCACAACTCGGTCATCCGTTTCGGATGCCATTAGTCAAAGCTGATTAAACATTTGTCCCAGTTATCCATCTCGGACGCCATTACCTGAAACTGATCAACAATCACAACCTCGTCATCCATTTCGGATGCCATTAACCGAAACTAATCATCATTTATCCCGACCATCCACTTAGGATGTCGTTAGTTAAACTAATTAATCAATTGTCTCAGTCATCCATTCGGATGCCATTAGCCGAAGCTAATCAAACATTTGTCCCAGTCATCCATTTGGATTCCATTAGCCAAAGCTAATCATCATTTATCTCGGTCATCCACTTAGGATGCCATTAGCTGAAGCTAATCAATTAATTGTCTCGGTCATCCATTTTGGATGCCATTAGCCGAAGCTAATCGACATTTATCCCGGTCATCCACTTAGGATGTCATTAGCCGAAGTTAATCAATTAATTGTCCTAGTCATCCATCTCGGATGCCATTAGCCGAAGCTCATCAACATTTATCATGGTCATCCACTTAGGATGCCATTAGCCAAAACTGATCAACAATCATAACCCAGTCATCCATCTTGGATGCCATTAACCGAAGCTAATCATCATTTATCCCGGTCATCCACTTAGGATGGCATTAGCCAAAACTAATCAATCAATGATCTCGGTCATCCATTCAAGTGTCATTAGTCGAAGCTAATCAAACATTTGTCCCGGCCATCCATTCGGATGCCATTAGCCAAAGCTAATCATCATTTATCCTGGTCATCCACTTAGGATGCCATTAACTAAAGCTAATCAAACATTTGTCCCGATCATCCATTCAAATGCCATTAGCCGAAGCTAATCATTAACCAATCCAACGTTTCAAAGGAAGTTTATGAGATCACTATAACATGGTAATATCCTTTGAATTGCTCATTCAAACGTTCATAACAATTTGACATTCACTGTAACATAATAGTAGACCCTTCGTGATACTCATATAAACGACCCATGATAGTTTAACATTCAGTAAACACGATAATAGATCCTTTATAATACACAAACAAACATTCCATAATAGTTTAACATTTAGAATAACACAACAGTACACCCTTTGTATTACTCATCCAACCATTCATAATAGTTAATGATCAAAAGAATACAACAATAGATCCCTCGTAATACTCATACAACCATTCATGATAATTAACATTCAGTATAATACAATAATAGATCCTTCGTAATACTCATATAACCATTCGTCATAATTACATTCAATATAATACGACGGTAGATCCGTCGTAATACCCATACAACCATTTGTCACAATTACATTCAATAAAATATGACGGTAGATCCTTTGTAATACTCATACAACCATTCGTCACAATTACATTCAATAAAATACAACGGTAGATCCTTCGTAATACTCATACAACCATTCGTCAGCAGCCCAAATTCATAATAGTCCAATCACCATCTCATAGTCAGTTTAATATTCATCGCAACGCAATAATATATCCACCTCAAACGAGTCATTTCAGAACATTAACATTTTCATCATTGTCTCAATTCATCAAGAACTCGATCAACATTTTATAGTCATTCCGACAATCATCAAGAATTCAATCAGACATTTCATTGTTGTTTCATCATTCATCAAGGATTCAATAATATATCATCATAAATAAATCATTTCAAAACATAAACATCATACGAGAAGAAGGTGGAAAACACCTACCTGTTGCACCTACGGTTTGTCCTTGTCTTGGCGATGGTCCGATCCTAGTCGCATCACCTAAGACATCAATGCCACAATTCAGTATATTTGCATCCTTAAATCACATTCATCACCATAATTATTTCAAGACTCTATATGTTCATATTCAAGTGTTCCACATATTACACCATTATACAATGAAATTGTTACAAGCATTTGAGTCCTTTCTACCCAGGAGGCCTATTGTAGAAATCAGTAGCGAAAACTAACTCACTGCAAGTCAGACAGTTCAGTAGTGAAAACTGGTTCGCTGTAAGCTGCGCAATTCAGCAACGAAAACTGGTTCGCTGAAAGCTACCATTTCGGCAGCAAAAACTGTTTCATTGTTGGCGCTACAATTTCGGCAATGAATGCTATTTCGCTGTAACCAACATGTTTTCGGCAGTGAATGCTAATTCCCTGCAGACAACTCAATTCCGGCAGCAAGTCACAAATTCGCTGCAGACAATACAACTTCAACAATGAATCACAATTTCGCTGTAGAACACATAATTATACAGCGAATGTTAATTCGCTGCAAACAACTCAATTTCAGCAGCGAATTTTAAACTCGGTGCAGACCATAGAACTTCAGCAACAAACCCATATTCGATGTAGGACACATAATTGAGCAACGAATGTTAATTCGCTGCAAACAATTCAACTTCGGCAGCGAATTTGAAATTCACTGCAGGCAATTCAACTTCGGTAGCGAATCCCAAATTCGCTGTAGAACACACAATTCGACAGCGAATGTTAATTCGCTGCAAACAATTCAATTTCAGCAAAGAATTTCAATTTCGCTGCAGACCATACAACTTCGGTAGCGAATCCTAAATTCGTTGCAAAACACACAATTCGGCACCGAATGTTAATTCGTTGCAAACAACTTAACTTCGACAATAAATTTCAAATTCGCTTCAGACAATTCAACTTCGAAAGTGAATCCCAAATTCGCTGTAGAACATACAATTTGGAAGTGAATGTTAATTTGCTGCAAACAACTTAATTTCATAAATGAATCCCAAATTCGTTCCAGAACACACAATTCGGCAGCGAATGTTAATTCGATGTAAACAAGTCACTTTCGGCAAAAATTCATTGCAGACCATATAAATTCGGCAGCGAATCCCAAATTCGCTACAGAACACATAATTCGGCAGCGAATGTTAATTCATTGCAAACAACTCAATTTCAGCAGCGAATCACAAATTCGGTACAGGACAATGCAATTTCAGCAGTGAATGCTGATTCGCTGCAGACAACACCATTCGACAACGAAACTGATTCGCTGCAGGTAACAACATTCAGCAACGGAACTAATTCATTGCTAACAACACAATTCGACAGCGAAAATTCCTTTGCTGCAGATAACACAAATCGACAACGAAACTAATTCGCTGCAGACCACTTAATTCGGCAGTGAAACTAATTCGCTGTATACAACCTAACTTTGCACATAACATCATCTTAACATATTATTATACAATTTCATCAAACACAAACAGAAATTTATGTTATTAACACCAACATAGTTCTAGTTTTGGTTTCAGCAGGGTCTAAGGTCCCAATGACTGCACAATTTTGTACATAACCCTTTCTAGCACAAGTTCTTCTATTATATATGCAAGAATCAAGATAATAACACCATCATACATTCTGTTTTTGTTCAATTATGTCCTTAAGGGTTCAACAAGATCATAATTTCTACATTTCTTCATCTCATTCCCCTTAGATCTTCCATTTAATTATTTCTGAAACTATAAGTGCATGAACACTAAACCTTCTGCTTTGGGGTTTTCATCCCCTCCTTGTTCTGAAATCGTGAGGCAGCAACCAGCCAAGGAAAACTACTTCTCTTACCTCACGTTTTTTACAACTTTAGAGCAAGTTTTGGTGACATGATCTTTCCTCAATCTCAGTTTTTCCATCTCTTCCATCTCTACTATATAGCGAGTCTGTCACACTCCCTCTCCTCTCATGGTTTCATTCATCAACGTAACTCCCTAGCTTTCTTCTTCTTCAAACACTAAAGACAGGGGACATGCAGCTAGTGTAAGTGGGTCTTCTCCTTGGAGAGGGTGGCTGTTGTTGCAGTCACAACTGCTGGCCGGTTATGAGGAAGGGGCCTAGATTCCTTCTCCTTACATAGCTTCAGCCACTTCTATCTTTCCATTGGTCACCCTTTTTCTCTAGCATTCAAAGGTGGTGCATGCAATTGGGTATGCAGTTGTTGCAGGCAGATTTTTGGGGAGAGGAAGAAGGCAAGAGCATGCAACCCCTTTTGGAAAGAGTGCCCCTTTCTCTCTCCTTGCTGCATTTATACCCCTCTTAAATACAAAGGGGTGTTTGTTGGACCAAGGCTGTCCTTATCCCTCTTTTGGGTTATATTTGGGCTGGTTTCTATTTTCATTCTCTCCTAGGATAGGCTGGTCCAAAAATAATTTTTTGCTAGGTTTGATAATGTCACTACCAATTTAGAAATCAGCAGCCATAGACTGCGTCGCTGCCGATTTAAAAATCGGCAGCGAGAGCTGCGCCGCTGTCGATTCAAAAATCGGCAGCCAAAAACTGTGTCGCTGCCAATTATGAAATCGGCAACTTAAAACTTTGCTGGTGCTTATTCTAAAATCGACAACCAAGTACTGTGCCGCTGCCGATTCAGAAATCAGCAGCAAAACTGCGTCACTGCCGATTCAAAAATCGACAGCCAAAAGCTTTGTTGCTGCTGATTTTGAAATCAACGGCCAAATATTGTGCCGCTGTCGAGAAATCGACAGCAAGAACTGTGTCACTGCTAATCTAGAAATCAACAAAAAAATTACATCGCTGTCGATTCAGAAATCAGCAGTCCCAAACTATGCCGCTATCGATTCAGAAATCGGCAGCCAAAAGCTTTGTTGCTGCCGATCCAGAAATAGGCAGTGACGGTGGAGTTGTGTTAGCTTAGCTCTTTTTTTTTTTTGGTGTTTACATGTATATTTCAAAGCATTAATCACACCCAAAAAGTAACAAACACTTTTATTCTTGGAATTTAAGGCTCTTTCTTTCATTTATTGTCTTTCCCCTTTAAAGTTATTAACTTTATCACTCCATCTTTAAGTTATATAGATAGGAACTGCTTTTGTAGGTATTAAGGCTTTTACCAGTATTTCAGTACTTTCTAAGCTAAGGAGAAGACAACTAAGTAAATGAACATGTTGACCAACCACTATCCAAACACCTAATAACTCGTTCATTGAATATACTGGATTTTAGAATATCATTATTTACCAAATTTAATTCCATAAAGTGATTTGGTGCCAAGATTGGTTTGTTTCTATGTTTTAGCATAGTTGTCATACCTCATTCGGTGACCAATCCAGAAGAAAAAAAACTTTAGTCATTAAGTTATTAAGCAAACTCGTTGGTTATCGAGTCAACTTAAGTCAACCAATTTATTAAAATGATGTCATCTCATTCTTTTAAAAAATCATTTAATGTTGACTCGACTAAGTTTTACCATGTCAATTGGATCGCTAAAAATCTAGGAGCTTAACCAAGTTTTAGTGAGTTAATGTTTTATTTGATTCAACTAAAAACCTAGCCCGGATCAGGTTCTGTATCTAACCTTTTCTAAATCAACCCACTTAACCAGAAATGACATAACAATTATGCTATGAAGTTTCAAAATTATCTATTTATCTATAAGTCATTCTCCTTTTGATTAAATATGATTAATTTCCAATGTTCATAATTCAAATTAATTTCATCATTAGTTCATATGTATTCAAAATCTTGACCATAAGTATATTTCATTACAATTATAATTACAATTACAAAGAAATATTGCGTGTTTATTGTTTATCAGCCTTTCAGCTTTCACTGTGGATTACATTAGTGCCAATTATTTTTATTTTGGTCATCAAATTTTTTTTATTACATCTTTTTGTGGGCTATCTTGGGTGTTTTGTCAATTAGTAGCCTCTTATCTTTATATTTTCTAATGATTTAAAGCTTTTTGACAAATTTTTAAACTTGATTGGAAGCCAATTTAATGAGATATAGTTTGACATTGTAGGACAAAAAAGCATAATTAAAAGGAGGATTAAACTGGAAAACAGAAGAAAATTGCATGGCCAATTTCACATTCATACAAAAAAATACTTTTTTGTCCATCTTTTTTTTTCTTTTACGATCCCTTTTGTTTTTGGCATTGTTATTTTTGTCCTACCCTTTATTTTGTTCTTTTTTGGTCATTAGGTTAGAGAGATGAGGGGGAAATTCACTGGAAAAATATGAAAGGGAGAGAAAGTTATTGAATGACTACATTCTAGCAATAAAAAAAAGTTGATCCTACTATGAACGAGTTTCATTTTATGAGAGGAATTTTTTTGAGGTATTTTTTAACATTTATCTTGCCAAAAAAAATAGATCAAGGTTAAGAAAGAACTTTTTTTGGTTTAATTTTGCAAGTTTTAATCTATTTAGGGGTAGTTTGAGTTGAAAAATTGATTTATTGAAATTTTTAGAGTGTTTCTTATCTTTTTTTAGGTTGAAAATGAATTTTAAGGTTAAAATATCTCTATATGATTTTCTAGACATCTCTATAGTGGTCACAATATGGGCAAGAAAAGTACGCATCATTTGTCACAAGTGATGACATGTCGTCTACATTTTATTTTCAAAAATAAAAAAGCAAATGACATGTTATCCACCCTTTTAAACAAACAAATCATAATTAGTTTAAGGTGAATGGAGGCTTTAGGCAAAATGTGCTGTTGAAAAGAAATTATGTTGTTGTTCTTAAGAAGGTTAAGAAAGATGATATTATCAATTATTTTAAGGTTAATTATGTATAAGTTTGATATGCTGAATTTTTTATATATTTTACTCATTAATTTAAATATTAAATGAGAATAAAATTTATGTTTTCTTAATCTTTTAATTATAAATTCTTTATATAATATTTTTCAAATTTATTGTTTTTATTTATTTCATGTAGTTGAGAGAATTTTTTAACATTTATTTTTGAACCCAATTTTTAACTATTTTATTTTAATTATTATTATTATTTTCTTTACTGAAAAGGATAAAAAAATGATGATAATGATGAAAAAACAAGTAAAATGAAAAATGAATTACATTTTGGGTTAAAAACAACATGATTGGAAGTTTTGGGGTTTTGGAATTAATCCAATTAGGGGTTTAATTGGAAAATTGATAAGTTTTGAGACTTAATTGAGCTTGAAATTAATTTAATTAATCAAATTAAGGGTTTAATTGAAGAATTAATAAGTTTTGAGACTTAATTGAGTTTGGAATTAATTGAATTAATGAAATCAGGGACTTAATTGAAGAATGATCAAATTTTAGGGATAACTGGGGTTAAAATTGTGCTAGATTAGAGTCCAAGGACTGTGTTGTAAAAAACGCTAAAATACTGAGGTCCAATTAAAGTTTATCCAGGGGCTCATTTACAAAAATGTCAAAACTTCAAGGACCAGATCATAAATAGCAGTTGATGGGAAAACGGAGCCGTTTCTCGGACAAAACTGTTCACCGTCTTCTTCCTCCGTTTCATCAGTTTCCAGCCAACGTTTAAATTTCAGCATTAAAGGCGCTTAAAGGGTCGGTTACAGGGCATTTAGGAGGCCGGCCGTTACCACCGATTTTGGCCTTATAAAAGGAGAGGGAGTCGCAGCCAACGGGGGAAGGAAGAACCAGGGGAAAAAAGAGAACCAGTGGGGGATTTTGGGGGACCGAAAACCAGAGGAGAGAACTGGAGCAGAACCCATAGAAAAACCCAGAAAACAGGGGAACAACAGGGCTGGACGAAGAACAAAAAAACCCAGAGAAGGACTAGTGGAAGACGAATAACACGGGGGACTGAAACAAGATAAAACAGGGGGCAGAGCAGGAACCGAAACCAAAGGGAACAAGGGCCGAGAACCAGAGACAAAAACAGAGAGGCAGGTAACGAAACAGGGAGAACAAACAGGGGAAAACGCACTGGACTGGGAAACCCAGGAGACACACAGACAAAAAAAAAAACACAAGCAGAGGAAAGTCACCGAGACCGTTGCTACTGTCTTCGGCGTTTCCAAAACCAAGAGAGAAAGCAAAGGAAAGCAGAAGAAGGAACAGAGGAGAGGAGGCAGTGTCGACCAGCCAGAGCTTCGCCATCGTCTCCATCGACTCCAGCAGACCAGGTGAGCACATTCTTCTTCTCGCATTATTTCAGTTGGCATTTACACTGTGCAAGTGAATTAATTTTAATTCACTTGCACAGTGTAGCAACACGCGTGCGTTAGAGCACGCGTGTTGCTTCGCCCAGCCAGGCCACTGGCTTGGGTCAGTGGCCAGGCCAGGCTGGTTGGGCTTAGCTGGGCCCAGCCCCAAAAAAAATTATGATGGGCTGGGCCCGTTCAAAAAAATAAAAATAAAAAGAAAAGGAAAAAAAATAAAAAATGTGTATGCACAAATAAAAATGATGTAAATTTATTGGTTTATTCACTGACGCTAGAGTCAGGAATAAAAATACTGGTTTAAATTTATATTATTTTTGTTCGTTGTATTTTATTTTATTTAGCTAGAAAAATAAAAAAAAATATGCGCATGCGTAAAAAATAAATTTATTTTTGTTTATTTATTCACTAGCACTAGAGTCGGGAATAAAAAAAATATATTAATCTAATTTATTTTATAGCTACGTGATATTTACCAACGCCAGAGTTGGAAGTATCCGTAGTTTAATATTCACTGGCGCCAGAGTCGGGAATATTATAAGCAAATTATCATATCGTAAACTAATAAACATTTAGCAATTTAAGACGAAACTAGCAATGTAGCCTGCCTCAGGCAGAACGTTTAAGGAGTGATAATATCTTTTCTTTTACGTAATCAGTCTCGAACCATAGAATTTCTGTTGACCAGTTAGCGTTCCTAGTGACCATAATACTAGGTGGAGACTCCTTAAACAAAATCATTCCCCATCAAAGAAAAGAATGCCAGAAATCCGTTCTTTTCAAAGATTTTAAAGATATTTAAAGCTGTCGTGATGTCGGGTGCGACAATGTAATTGAGAGAATTTTTTAACATTTTTTAATCATATGGAATACTATATTTTATCTTGGTGTCCTTCGTTTATCTGCTCAGTCTATAGATGATATGACAAATTAAGTCTATTTACCGATTTTCAGAATAAAATCAATTAGCCATACACCTAATGGGTGTGTGGTCTGTTATGATTTTTATAGTTTAATATTAAGGATATTTTCAAGTCAGTTTTTTTATAACAAGATTAAGCCTCTATTTAATAAGATCTTAAAGCATACCATTTATATTTACATTGATATATTCATAAGAAAATAATTTTCTTCTGATCTCTTATAGAATTCAAACCTTGGATAATAATGTTGAAAGCATTTTGATTACAAAATTATTTTTCTCAATATCAAAGTAATATAATTGTTTTTTTTTACAAAAGGTGCTAAAATCATATAATTTAAATGCATATAAGATGTGCTGCTAAATTAAAATAGAGAAATGAGTTTTGTGTTACCCTGGACCTGACAA
>Ga0325411_1001840_pt1 | contig 23743 bp, 24 predicted proteins | sample PopdelMetagenome_13_FD_206181 | JGI IMG/M metagenome (GOLD analysis project Ga0325411, IMG submission 206181) | Populus deltoides microbial communities from Bellville, Georgia, United States - Xylem-PdIQD-R4 | ecosystem: Host-associated > Plants > Phyllosphere > Stem > Wood/Secondary xylem... | reverse complement strand
AATAATAATAATAATAATAATAATATATTCCTAAATATTATCTAAAACCAATCTTGTTAATGAAACCAAAACTAAATAAAATTTTGAAACCTAATGAAAACAATCGTAATTGGTGACAACAAGTTAGTCTAATCTAATTGTCGGATCTATCAAAAAGCTCGTTTGAAGCATGCAAACTTTTTTATTTTTTTAAGGTTGGACTTGTCGATCTTGTCCATGAATGATCTGTTGGATGTTCCATGTTATTTCCTACACGCCAAAACTTGTTTGAGAATATTAAGCACGAATGGAATGAAGCTATGCGGAGAAAGCCTCGGTTTACGAATTGTAAGTTCGGAAAATCAGCAAAAAAGCATCTTGTAGTGGACTTATATATATATATATGATGAGTACTTGTTCTAAATAAAAATGTGATAGCAATGTAGTACCAGTACAGTTGTTCTTTGTTCTTACAACGTTTGTCTTTTTTTTTTTTAATTATTCTTGCAATGTGTGTGGTATTTTTATAAGGTTTTACATGTAGTTGTAAAGTTCCAAGAACTTCTTCAACGAGAGAGAGACGATCATGATCATCTATGTTTTATTCCATTATAATCTAGGCTACTTGCTCTTTGCATTTCCTATCTTTTCTCTTGCTATTTAATTTCATTTGCTGCTGGAAGAAAGCCCTTTATAGCAGCAAATTTCTCCTTTTTTTTTTTTTCTCTTCTTTTATTTTATCTTCAGGCAATGGTAATAAAATTATAGTAATGGTTGTTTTTAAAGTGTTTTCACTTAAAAATATATCAAAATAATATTTTTTATTTTTTAAAATTTATTTTTAATACCACCACTTCAAAATAATTTTAAAAAAATAAATTTTGAGCTGCTCTCACAGGTTGATGACAAATCGCGGTCATGCCTTTCAGGTTAAGCGTTCCTGTCAACTTTCAGCAATTGATGGATCGTGATCTTCATAAGAGCAAGACATTTGGCTTGAACATACACTTGGCTGAAGCTTCAAACCAAAACAAAAGAATGGCTGAAGCTTCAAACCAGAATGGCTACGGCCTATGCCAGGATCATTCACAGCTTCCATGAATCATTGAAGCGACTATGCAGCAGCAGCAGCTGTATGAGTACTCGTAGCAGCAATGCAACAGAGCACTGATTCCTTGAAGCAACAGTCAACAGTGCAAATAAAAAAAACAGTCAGCAGTGCAAGTTTTACATGTTTTCTCTACGCAAACAGGTCTGAGTTCGTGAGGACTTTCGGGAGCAGCTCCTGAGGTATTATCACATATCTGAATCTGCAGAGTAGTGAGGGATGCTCTGTCTGGAATCCGGAACCCTCGTCAAGGCTTAAAGCAGGTTCGTGGCTTCAACTTCATAATTGCATCCAGTCATCCTGTTCAGCTGTTCTCTATTCTGCTGAACCTACTGAAATATGAACGAGGACGCTGTTTCTTATAACAACACAGTCTGCTCGCTAAAACTCATAAAACAAAACTGCAGCAGGAATACTTCAGTTCATTCTAAATTCTGATGTTAAGCTATAGCTGCTCTATCGAACCTCACACTAAGAAATGTAAACACCGCGTGGTAAAATACAACATCAGGTAAAGATATACAAACATGTACAAGATCTGTATGCAACAGGAGAGAGAGGGCTGCACTTGCAAATTTTGAACACGAACAACACACCATGGTACATTCCTGAAGACAAATCCGATGCATCATTGAGAGACGGTGCCAACGGTAAGCAATTCTTTCAAAGATATTCTGGATCAACTCAACTGACATAGATTGATCAGATTGCAGCGAATGCTATGAATTTACTTAAGCCAGATTCAGAGTTCTCAACTGATACAAGTACAACTTGGATATTGAACGTGTTTCTTTTTTCTAGAACTATGGTGGCACACTAACACTAGGAACCCAAAACTGGCAATCTCTACTTAATTATTCCTCCCGCAAACTTACATCACACGAGAACCCATGAAAAGAAAAGGGTTTAAAATTAAATAATAGAGAAGGAAAAATACATGATGACACATAAAAATAGAAATGGCCATCAAGTTGTGGCAGTTGGTACAGCAACAGAATTCCACACTCTCACTTGACCAGTGCCATCGCCAGTGAAAAATAGGCCCCCGGGACCTGTTTGAATGGCACGGATCTCTTGTTTGGCAAAAATTTTGCCCTTTTCTGAAAACCTGAAGATGGGTAGAAGCATTACAGTTAAGAACAGTAAGTCAACAAACAGATATGTGGGGGAACAAAAAAGAAGCTGACATACAAAACTACAAATTTTTATATAGATACAATTTGAAAAGAAAAAAAACACATAGGAAATGCTGAAAACTCACGATGGCAAATCAAAGAGGTGGACTGAAGAGTCATTGCTAGAGCATAACAAGATTGGCTTGCCTTCCAGATCATGCATCCCACAAAGGGTAAGCAGGCCCTGCAGCAGGCAAGGTGTGTAAGTCTATGAACTATCCTTTTAGTCCAAAATTTTAAATTGAAAAGCTCCAAATCACTGTTAAAAGGGTGGAAATAGACCTATTCATGGCTTGACCATTTTATCATGAATATTGATGTTTTTAATGTTTCTGTAATCAGCATCCATCCCTCAAAACCCAAAAGTAAAGTGCTTATATAATTCATATTTCATAATACCATCAATGTGACAATTAAAAAACACTCTATAAATCTAAGCGATGAATGGATCATGCTTGTGAGACATTAAAAAGCTACACTATAAGAACAACCAACAGTTCTTGGTGTGTGTCCTTATCTACGTGAGTGTTTTTTTTTTTTTGTGTGTGTTACAACCTACTTTCCAAATTGCTTTTCACCTGAAATAGCATCAAATTGATGCTTTTTTAAGTGTTTTGGGTAGTTTTAATGTACTAATGTCAAAAATAAAACAAACAAACATGAAAAAAACATTATTTTAATGCATTTTCAATTAAAAATCACCCTACACCAGAATACCAAACACACACTACACCTAAGTAGCTGCCTACATTGAGATGCAAGCCAAAATGTAATGACCATTAACATCCACAAAAACTTCACCGGTCCCCCATCCCATCCTATCCCATTGCATCCCAGAAAAACCTGGTATTTTTTGAAATCCCATCACAGAAAAACCTGGTATTTTTAGAAGTCCACCGGCAGCAACAACGTCCCAAAATTAAAAGGGCATCACGGTCATGAATGAAAGTGATCGCTCTAGTAGCATCGTGAAGGACCGGATGCCCAGAAATAGACATCAAGGACTAATGTTCACCAAGTTATTTAATTAATGTTCCATTTATATCCATAGATTGAAATTCAGTGAAAAATGAATAACTGGAACTGCATAACCTACATGTTCTTCTTTGTGAGTGTATGTTACTTCTAAGTTTCCACTTTCTGTAGCAGCCCACACCTGAACAAAAAACAGTGGTAGGAGCAACTAAATAATCTTATACCAGTCAAAGGTGAAAAAAGAAGCATGATATTAATATAAAGCAAACCTTTATTGTTTGGTCCAACGAACATGATAAAAGAAACTGCTCCCAGCATAGTAGTGACATGACAACTGAAGTATGATCCTTCAGCGTTTGTACACACTGCAAAGTTTCAAGGCTCCACACCTAACAGAAAGTGCATCAAGAAATAACAGTTACAGAAAGGAAGAAAGAAGGAAAAATGGGAAACTTCAAGCCAAGTTACTATGGTCTAACAACCACTGAAGATTCTACATTAAAATCAGAAGATAAAATTCCACATGGCACTAAACCAACTTACTTTTATAGAATGATCCATAGAACCAGAGTAGAGTCTATTAGCTCCAACAACTAATGAAACAACTGCCATTTTGTGATCATTTAGCGATGCAGCTGGTTCGAAGTTGTAAGTAGCTGCATTGAATTTCCATACCAATATTGACCCATCCTGCATCAACAAAAATTCAGGGGTCAAAGTTATTTCTCAATTCCAAACATAATAACATGCACAAACACCCACCCACCACCCTGGATGGGTGGGTATTGAATTTCTTGGGGTAAATAAACAAAGGTTATCAGTAATTTTGCAAAAACCATATCCTAACTCAGCATACACCAAACAAAGTTCAACTTAAGGCATAACTCAATGCGAGTATGTATAATGCAATCAAAATCACTAACAAGATGAGCAAGACACTTTCCAACTTGAAAAATAACCTGGCATGCAGTATCTGGTGAGAACATGAATAATCCTAAGAAAATGAGCATTACCTGTGTACCAGCAAATAGCAAATCATTACCCACGACCAAAGTATACACTTGTCCCACAGGTCCAGTAAGACTCAGGTCTGTGTTGGTCTGTGTATTCCATGCCTGCAAAAGATGTGTCAGAGCCATTCTCATGAAGGTACACATTATAGCAAAATAGGTTTACAATTATATGAAATAAAAGTCAACAACAATGAAAAGCCTTGCCTAACCTTGACCACATTTGGAGTACCAACAAAAATCCAAGGACCTTCACTGATCATGCAACCAACCTCACCACCAAGATTTATCACACCCATACACTGCAAACATAACAGAGGCACAAGAACATCCATTAAGCAAGTCAGTTACTAAACATTCAGCAGAGGAAAAAATAAGTACATAAAAATAAATCACTAGGTCTTTGACTTCATTCCTCTATCCTGCCAATATCTAAAACAAAAATAATGAAAACACTAAAATCAACTAAAAATGGATCCACTAAAATCACATCCACATTCCACAGGCAAAATCTATGATTTGGCATTCAATAAAAACTTTTGAGTAAGCACATTTGCATTAGAAAAATACTGAAACATATGGTGCCTTGCTTCTGAACAAAACCATGCTCGAATTACAAGCATGCCTTTAGCATTAAACACAATTTAGAGGATTGATACAACACAAACATTAGAAACAACAATTTGAAACACCATTGCTAATACCAACACAGAACATTATAATTCAACCAAGGTCATACTTTTTCAAAACCTAAGCAACTCATAATACAAGTATTCATTTTTACCGAAAAACAAACTTAACATGGAAAATTTTCACTGAAATTTAAACTGAAAAAACAAGAGATCCAACCTGTCCAGACTGGCAATCCCAAACTCTAACAGTTTCATCTTTACTCCCTGTATAAAGCTTATCAGACCCAGATGGCAATGCAATCCCACTAATCACCTGCTCACATCAAATCCACAAAATCAATCACCCAATCCAATACAACAAAAACCCATTACCAAAAAAAACCCTAAAAATTACAAAAAAAGGCAACCTTTTGATGCCCTTCAAGTTGAGTCAACAAAGAAAACCCATCACCTAAACTCCAAGAATGCAAAAACCTACACGTATCACCACGATTACAATGCCCTTGTACCCAGTAAGTACATACTTTCTCCACAATTCCCCCTCTTACCCCTCTCCCATCACCCTTATTCCCAAACCGCCCCCAACTATTACTATAATTACTATTATTACCATTATTACCCCTCCTCCCCGAAAACGACGAAGACGACGAATCATTCCCCACAAATCCTCTTTTCGCTCCTACTCCGCCATTCACTGCCGCATGCGTCGGCGGTGCTGAGAGTTCACGGTGGAGAAACGGACATGGAGATCGATTGCACCTCCCGGCTCTCCAATGGTAACAGACCTTCTGATTCTGCTGAAGGTGATTGTGATTTGACGTGTCGTTGGCCGATTGGCCCCCTCCTAATCGGTTAAAAACCCGCTTGTTTGTGTTGGTGGTGTTGCCTCCGTTATAGTCAAAATCCATTGATTCAAGATTGAGTGTTTCGAGTCAGAATCTTCGAGCTAAATCTGATCATGAAAAAAATACTAAACCGATCGAATTTGAGCGGGTATTTAGGGTTTAATAATTGGAAACCCTAATTTCGTGTGAGAAATTATTTTTGATTTGGGGATTTTGAAGAAAGGAGAAAGCGTCAAAGCTGACGATGATGTGGAATTTACTGTATCATCCTCTTTTAGGAGGATATATTATTTTTCCTGTTGTTCTGGGACCATCGACACGAGGTTGGTGGATTGATTGATATATGGAGTTGTTGAGCGGGTCGGGTCTGCTTCTATAATGGGTTGGGTTGATAAAATATAAAAAAATAAGTGTGCCTCAGTATTAGGCAAGTAATTTTATTACAGATATAATTTCAATACAAGATTTACTCACAAATGCTTAAATATTAAAAAAATAAAAATATATATTAACATTTTGTACTGATATGTCAACTTAAGGAGTAAGTCTTCATCATTTCCAAAAGCAACCTCCATAAATAAATAAATTCATAGTCTAAAAGTATATTCGAAACTTCTATGATATGCTCATTTTTATATCTTCTTTCTTCGCGACCAAGCAAGATTATCAAAGTCAAGTACTGTTCAAGATGTATACTAAGAAACACCAATCAATAAGAATTCCCCACTTGACGAGATTTATAATCCAAAACACAGCTATCTCAAGATCCATCAAAGCATATTATAAATTAAGAAAGCCAAGCATGCATCACAGCTACCCTTCCATTAGCAGAGTCCACCATGTCTGGCCAAACTTCACCCCCCAATCCCACCATTACCGATCCCTACCAGCACATTCAAATCATCCCTAACCCTGATGGAACAATCACCCGTGACCCCAACAGATATCCAAACTCCTCACCGTCACCTGACCCCAAAGACCCTACTCCTGTCCTCTCCAAAGACATCATCGTTAACCAATCGGAAAAAACATGGGTTCGCATCTTCTTACCCAGGCAAACCATAGTTGATTCTTCTTCGACCAGCAAGCTCCCTCTTATAGTCTATTTCCATGGAGGGGGTTTTATCAATTGTAGTGCAGGTTCAACGGTTTTTCATGATTTTTGTTCAAGCATGGTTCTTGATCTCCATGTTGTTATTGTCTCCGTTGACTATCGTCTAGCACCCGAGCACCGTCTACCAGCGGCCTATGATGATGCTATGGAGGTTTTGCAGTGGATCAAAACCACCCAGGAAGATTGGCTAAGAGAATATGTTGATTATAGTAGATGTTTTCTCATGGGCAGTAGTGCTGGTGCTAACGCTGCTTACCATGCAGGTTTATGCGCAAGTCAGGAAGCTGACAATCTCGTGCCCTTGAAGATCAAAGGTCTGATATTGCATCATCCATTCATAGGTGGGGTCCAAAGGACTGGGTCAGAGGTGAAGTTAGTCAACGAACCTCACTTGCCACTATGTGTTAACGATCTCATGTGGGACTTGGCATTGCCTTTGGGCGTTGACCGTGATCATGAGTATTGTAATCCAATGGTTGAAGGTGGATCTAAGCTTTGGAAGAATGTGAGATTGCTGGGATGGAAAGTAATGGTGACTGGCTGCGATGGGGATCCAATGATTGATCGCCAGATGGAATTTGTGGACATGCTGGTAACGAAAGATGTGAGAGTTGTGGGTCATTTTAGCACAGGAGGCTACCATGTTGTAGAGCTGAAGGAGCCCTCCAAGGCTAAAGCATTACATGCTCTGTTGAAGGATTTCTTGCTTGATGCACCAGCTGCATAGGGAAATGGTGTCTAAATTAAAATCTAAACATGAAGGATTACGAAGATTTTAGACTAATTAATCCAGATTCAATACAAGTGCTATCTTGTTCTTTAGGGTTATTCTGGATACGTGCTGGTCTTGTAAACAGTGATATTAATGCTAATATATAACAAAATACTTCTTAGAATTTGCTATTCTTATGTTTATTTTTATTTTATTTTCATCAGGGGCGTACTTTTTCTTGAATATCAATAGAAAATGATATCATGAAAAAAAGAAAAACCCCGAAATATATATATATGCCCCCTGCCAAAACGCAGTCCAAGCCTACATAAGCTAAACCTAAGAATAATATACATGGCCTCTCCATCTCTCTTTTAAACTCCATATCTTCAAGGTTTACTAATTCACAGTGCTTATTCTATAAATATTATAAAAGCTTTATTACATAAAGATTTGTTGCTCATCTCTTTCTTTTCTACGTCCCCATGTCGCGGCGTGGGAAAGTCCCTTCTTTTTTCAGTGAGGGAGATATCTTCAGGAGTCTCTTTCCTTGAAGCTGAGAGCAGCTTAATCTTTTGAGAAGACTTCGCCAAATCCATTGGTAAGTCAAGTGTTATTAAGACATGCCTCGTCAATTGGTTAGCTTGGCTCATTCTTGTTGTTTGCAATCCATTTTTCTCGCTTCGTTTCAATATCTAGATAGCAACTCCCTTGCACATATCTATTTTATTTTATGGGGTAGAGATGAGTGCATTGACGGAGACTATATAAACATTCATTGAATCTCCATAAATGTTTTCCTGGAATGGCATGATGGTGGATCTACACATTTACAAAACTAGAGGCGAAGTTCTGCATCATGAAGAATGAAGATTGAGTGAAGCTTAAAAGCATAATTAACTAGTGTAGTTACTCGCTGTGAACTTTAGATCGAGAACCAGAATGTCTCCAAAAGACTGGTGGTTTCTGGAGAATAATTAACTAGCAAGCTTAAAAGCATCAATGAAGAGGCCATCAGTACTGGCTCCCATCTCGAAATTGTTGAGAAGAGCAAGGGGAAGGGTTACCTTCAGCCGGCTGTAATATAACTTTGTCGCATACTCAGTTAAGAGAACACAAACCACTGCAGCAATCACATCTTTTACTCCTAAAGCTCCAAATCACAGAGATATTGTTTGTGCCACGTAAAAGCCACCTAACAAGGAAATTCCCCCAAAGAGCGCCATCCTTGAAGGACTTTAAAATAGTTCCTTGAGAGCCCGGGAATGGTTCTGATAATATCAACTAGTCTTCGAGGCCCTTCATTCTCTTGCACAGCTTGGATCCTAAGGAGCCTGGGTGAGGATCTGAAAACAGCAGTTCCATATTTTCAACTGGAAACTCTTCTCTGAGGAGTAAACCCCAATTTGAGGGGGCATGCACTGATCAAACTCACAGACTGCACCATTAGATATTATGCTATTGAAGGGGGGGGTCAATCAGAAAACATATCCTGGAAAGTAAAATATGGAAACAGTGTCAGTGAGGGCTCAAGATTTGTAAGATCTTTGCAGCAGAGTAAAACAAGTGAACAATTGCAAAAAATCGAGGGGTGCAGTCATTTCTTATCCTCTTTGCTGAGGAAAAATGTGGGAACATGAAAACTTGTAAGGCCTTTTGAGGGGAAAAAACATGTTGCTGGATAAAAAAAAAAGGGAGAAATACAAAACAGGATTTGGGTCCTTATGATCTCAGATCCACTAAATGGACCAAATAAGAATTTGACTTATTATCAACATCGAATTTGAAGTCAGTGATGATTCTTATCTTAAGGCTGCCCATGGCACTGCAGAATACAAATGCTTGAAGACAGGAGTGAAGGAAGTGTTACAAAAAAAAATTGTAATGTGGTCATAAATGTTTAGTTTGCTCTACATTTATGGATTTTCAAGCAATTACTTATTTTCTGTTTACCTCTTCCAAAATTTGGGAGTTCATTGTTCTGAGAATGACAAAAATGTCTTAGTGGATTTACTTTTCAAAACCAATTATATCCAAATGTTAACTAGTCTTATAATCAATATAGATGGCATTTGTCTCATAAAAATTATGTGGTTCTGTCATAAGCAGCTATTTATGTTGTTGCGTTGATATTTCTTTATGCCACGTTTAGAGAGAACAATGAGCTTTCTTTTTGTTCCGTCTTAATATTTAGCTCAACTACAGTAAATTGAAGCTAATGCTTAAGAGTTCATGGAGGAAACATAATGAACAAAGAAAGTGATAGTATCCTGAACTGCAGTTCTAACCTCTTAGTGAAAATTTTGAAAATCATCTCCAATAGAGGTGGCAGAAATTATATCCTCACTACTAAGATCTTGGTAAAAAACTGGTTCCTACGCAAAGTGCACCAGGATAGCTAATTGTATTCTTAAAATGAAACCAAAACTTTCTTTGTTCACCACCAAGACAATGTGCTCATAAAACTAGAACCAAACTTCACCTATTGATTACAGTGAAGAATTTTTTTTTTGTCTTTTTCCCTATAGCATTGCCATCAAATTCTGCTCTAATTTTACAGCAAAATTCTACAGTAAAATTCTAAACCACTACTCTAATTTCAGTTTATATGGCATTTAGCACATAAACACTAAAAAAAAAAAAACAATAAGAAGAAGAAGAAAAAGCAAAAGATAAGCAATTAAATTCAGTAGCTAAGACTTAAATGAAAAGTCACAAATCAAAATTTCTTTCCCCCTTCCACCAATTTCTCAAAAAAAAAGCACAGCAGAAAACTTTAAAGACAAATCAAAACAAAGAATCCAAACCAAAAAAAGGGAAGGAACCCATGCAGTAGTCATTACATACGCATAAAAACCATAACTTGAGGAACAAGAGATACTAAGCTTGAGAAAAGAATCAAACTTGACAAGAAACAGAGAGGACACAGAAATGGGTTTACCTAAAAATTCAAGACCAGAGGCTTTACGAGCTCCATTTCTGCCTCTCTCTATTCACCAACGGCACCAACTTGGCTGACTCGAGAGTGGGGGAGGGAGTAAACAATGTAAAGACTCCACTGTTCAAAGATTACATTTTGATTTTCTAACATGATGGTCATTTAAATTAATCAAAACAATATGCAAATGATGTCATATTTTGGATTTTTGTTTTAACAACTCTTTCCAAACCGGGTTTAACCCAGGCCAGGTCATCAAAAAAACCTATTTTTTTATTTAAAAAAATACATCATTTTAGAGCTTTTTAATTAAAAAAATAAAGATTAAATCAAATCTTGACCTCCAAGCCGATTTTTATAATTATGCTTCTTCCTAGTTGCTCAATTATCTTCACCGTCTAATTCACGATTTCTCGTGTTTTATTTTAATGATTCAACTTATTTTTTAAAAATATTTTTTAAATTGTTTTTTATTTGATAATACATTAAATTAATGTTATTTTTTAAATTTTAACATATTAATATTAAAAATATATAAAAAAATAATGATAATTTTCAATTTGAAAGCATTCATACAAACAAGTTGTAGGCTTTGGGGTCCGTTTCCACTGTATGATTGCGTTGCACCATTACACTAACTACAAGTTTTGGCTAGCTCTGCTATAACCAGGAGCCATTTTGTGTGTACTCTACTAACATTTGTGTAGTTTAATTAGACTATGAAGAGATTGAAAAAAAATGAAAGTAGAAAACAAGATAGCACTTGCATTGAATCTGGATTGTGAGAAAAGAACTATCATTTGCAGTTCATTTGGTTGTTTCTCACAAGAGCGGTCCTTGCTGCATAATGGCATCCAGACTCCAGAGCAAAAGCCATTTGTATATAAAGAATCAACTATCAGACCTTGGAGCAATATTAAGGGAAGGGGAAGAAAAAGTTATCACTCCATAGATTCAAAACTTTCTAATGCAAGCATTCAAAAGAATTGTTTGCCAGGCTCACTGCAGCACCAGATCATACAGAACAAATTATTTTGAATGTTCTGCTTGTTAAGAACAAATGGTAAAATATTGATCAATCTTTGGTCCTGATTCGATAGAAGGCATCATTTCAGGCATTGAAAAGCCTGCAACAAATGATTAGTGTTCTGAGATGTAAAAGCCTTGATCTTATTTGTAGTGCTGAGAAACCTCCTTTGCAAGCTTATCCATAAACATGCATTTCTTGTCGAATCCCCAGCCAGGGTTGCTCTGCATTGCACAATTTTGTTAACAGATAATACATGTTCCCCAAAAGCATCTTACTCAAATCATGCAGTGCAACACAAAGATATAAATGAAATGCCTAGCAAGAAACCTCCCTCCCCAACAGCTTCAAAGGATTCTTTATTTTCAGCACAACAAATTCAGAAACTGAGCAAACATTGCCATTCAAAATTTCACTCTTGTGCACTATCCCAACACGTTGATGTTATGGAGGTCGCAGCATATAATGACCACAGGCCCAAACGCGTCAACCCATGCACCTTTAAACTCCCTCAAGACTCAAAACCCAAGAAAATTCAACTTCAAATTTATCTAAATCAATACCCAACCATAAAGAGTCTATAAGCATGTATACTCTTATTACTAGACCATACTTAACAAAAAAAAAAGAGTAAAGAAAAAATCAAATTATGGATTGTGATGCAGAAACATTTGTACAGCTCCTAGCCCATCTTCTTCGCCACCAATAATGATTAGTGAATTCCTAAAATTCAGCCCCAAACCCTCCTCTAAAACATGTCTAAAAACAACTCAAGCACTTCAAAGATAGCTCAAAGTTCCCTCACATTTGAGGCTGCCATGCCTAAGATTGCTGAGAGCAATCCCTATCCCTTTACCATCAGGACCTTTATGAGGCTCCAATGCACTAGCAGGACCAAGTTTAACTATGGACACATAAATATTTAACTTCAAGCAAATTTCTCAGAAGTGGGTCGCACTGGGCGTCTTTACAGATCAACACATCTTTAACATTTCAATATCACTAAGAAAAAAGTTGATATACATGCTGCATTCCACCCACTTCACCACACTTTATTTTTTACGATAAAGATCTACCAAAATTATTTTGATTAGGTTACATTAGTAGCAGCAACAAAACTAAAAAGATTACCCCAAAAGATAGCTCCATTACTGCCTATACAAATTGACCATAAGATGGCAGAGGAATTGGCCAATCATGTTGTTTAGTGTCGCGAGGACATAAGGCTGTCAAACTCTAATTGGATGCACTGCCCACAAATGAGCTGGATGAATCCCAAAGAATTCCACCATCAACCAAAGAAAACACAAAATTTTCCTTCTACACTTCGCATCAATAAGTAAACACTACAGGGTAGCAACTGAAAATAGAAAGTCAAAAGGAGAGGAAATAAATAGTAGTGTAGCACTTTACTGGGATTCCTAGAATTGCTAGGGTTGAAGGCATTACATCAGGGTGCGCCAAGCAATCATGCGTATGACATCTAACCACACACAAGGCACTAAAGGTTCACAATTAATATTCAAAATCATATCCAACATATGACATATGGCTCAATATAAAGTCTCATTTGGGAAGTTGCTCATGTAGAAATGCTTATAGTAATCATACAAATAAGCACATTGCGAGCAGCACGGTTAAACCAGTGTCATATGGTTTTTTACATGCTGAAAGCTTTGTTCCTCCCAAATGCCACAAAACAATGGAGTTTTGCAACACCACAAAACTGTGCCATTTGATTAATTACAATTCACAAGCTAACAGACCCCAAAGCAGTTAATTGAAAGTTTTAGGCTTTTAGCACAATGATGTTAAGGACCAAACATTGTAACTTTTGCATGAAATTAAAAGTAAGACAATGGATGCGATGTCTTCATGGAATCACCTCACCAAGCATGATATTTGGAACATGGTCGACATAAATACTAACCTGAAGAGAAAGAACCGCACGATCAGCAAAACTCTTTACAGAATCAGGTGCACTCGCAGGAATAGTTTTTGCAACTCTTTCTAACTCTTCCTTTTGTTTCTTTCCACTTACTCTATCAGGTCCACTGTAGGAATCAACAATCTTTTTCATTAACGGGGCATCCTTCATCGTTTCTTCAACAATTTCCTGGTAAATGTGAAAGATCAAAGATATTAAACTTAGGAAAGGTACAGGTTACAGCTCCAATCCTTTTTTCCTTAAAATATGAAAAAAGATCATCCACTACAGATGGACTGAAGTTCTGAAACAAAGGCAAAAATTCCATAAATTGACAACTAGTCATGCCAGTTATCGAAAGCACATGAGTCGCAATGCAAGAGGTACTGCCAAAAATATAATTGATTCTTTTAATTAAGTGATGATGGATTAACCCAGAAGAAATGAATAGTGCAAGGGTCAGCATAACAACAGTTTACCCATATACCAAGCAGTCACTAGAGTGAAAATAAACTCTCACAGAGTACTATAAAAACAGGTTTTTGCAACCAATAAAAATGTTACTCTAAAACCTCTCAGCCACTCTCTTTCCCGGTTAGTTTCTTTTGTTTGTTGATGAAACTGAAACCAGAACACCAGAATCACAAAACACATTCCAGGACTTTCATCGCGATCATTAGAATCATGAGGGTCATGCATCGAAAGATTGTAACTTCTGGATATGAGAGCACATCAAAACCCAATTATGCCATGATTAAAGTATTATGAAAACTTTTGCACCATATATCTTTCTAAATATCCGATAATTTCAAACATTTAGTCATTTATGCTACTGAGCTTTCACACAATAAAGTTCAACAATGATTTAGCCACTAGAAATAGTATCACAACCACATTAACATCAGAGCAAACAAAAGTGATGCAGATAAAGCACAAGACAACAAGGTGTTAAATGACAAGCAATGGGTGCCTTTTAAGCCCGCAAAGGGTAAATGATCATGAGATTTAGGATACCGTTGCAAGTAATGACCCCAAATTAGGAAAAAATTTGCACACTAGAAGGTCAATATGGTAGGATGGAAATGTCAAAAAAATTATAAACTTCAACTAAACAAAGGTTATTTTCACAAACAAGTATATATGACATGACAAAAATGTTTGCATAGTTATTGTAAAGTTTCCTGATATCAATGAAGTCATGTATCAAGGGAAAAAAAATGACAGAAAGTACCTCCCACTCTTCATGAGTCTTAATTCCCATATATGCCATCATGAACGGCTTCACCTTTTCCAGTGCATCCCGAAGAGGCATAGGTGGTTTCTCATCAATATCTGGATTTTTATCAAACTCGCCCATCAAGTACTCTGGCTCAAACTCAAACTGCAAACAGGCCAAATAATACCATACATCATCACACACCCAGTTTCAAAAATTTCACAAGCAGAAAATTGCATATGACTCTGGAACCGCAAACTTCTTAATTTCAAAAGCAATTTATTAATATTCTTATTTCAACAGCCTAATTTCAATGCAAATACCAAGCACGATAAAGTCAGGTCATATTATACAATTAAAGTCAATTAAAGTGGATTGCACTAACAACTTACAAATAGTTCAACAATAACCTCTTAGATTCCAAAACATCATAAGCAATGCTAGGAGTGTGACCATGTTGAAAACGTTCAGCTACAAGGGTAGATTCCATTTTGTAGGTTCTACCTGGTACTGCTTCTTTAACTAAGTCATGTGAATTATCTATAAACTCTGCCAGAAATTTAATTTTGAAATGTATACATACATACATTGAGATAGATTATCATTTTTATCGTATTTGCACAACCAATGGTCATTTGCTAAAACAAACTCTAAAGTTAAGAGTTGGAGACTAGAATTTGTTTTCTTCTTTCAGAATTAAGACCACATAAGCCCCAAGGAGTGAATGCAGTCATAAAGGTATGTAAGAAAAAAGCAGAAAACCAAATTACACTCACCGAACAGTTGGTATCGAAGGCATCCACATATTCATCCTCTATGGGACAAGGCAACACTCTTCCACTCATCTCCTCAAAAGCTTCAACCAATGTATTCATAGTTTCAACACCAACACTTTGAGCAAACTTCTCTTCATCTTCCTCATGGCCCTCCAAAGACATCCCTGACCCATATTCTACCTCTTTATCCCCATAACCCCTTCTTCCTCTACCTCTACCTCTACCTCCACCTCTAGCTCCACCTCTCCCTCCTCCGCGTCCAGGCACAAAGCTCCCTCTCCCTCCTCCACGTCCCCCCACCTCTCCTTCACCACCACCGCGTGATAATAACTCCATTGCCTTCTTCACCGCCTCCTGCCTGCCCATTTTCGTCGTGGCTGGAACAGCATCATCTCCATCAGGGGTTTTTTGCTGCCTGGTCCGGGGCTGGCTCCGAGGTTGGCTCCGGGCCCGGAGATGCCTGTTCTCTTCCTTAGCAGGCTCACTGGGCACCTCTTGTTTAACCGGCTTTCCACGTCCGGCACCACCTAGACCTGATAGAATACTAGGAGGCATATTGGCCTCGGCCTTCTTGGGAGGTTCTGACTCGGGACGCGACTCGGTGGGTCGACTCGGTCCCGGCTCGGTGGTGCCTCGGCCCCGCCCAGCGCCAGTTTGGGAGTTTTTCACAGACGAAATGAAAGTGGAGAAGGCGGGAAGAACTGGGCCTGTGCCAACAGGCTTGCCTCTTCCATGACCGAGTCCACTCGGCTGTGACTCAGATGACTCAGTTTTCGATTCGTCCAAGTCAGGCTTCCCTGGTGCCGCTGCACCGTATTCAGATTGCCCACCAGGTGGAGACCCAGCATTCCCAGCGCCACGGCCGCGGCCGGAGGAGGTGGAGAAAGGGGAGTAGGATAAGAAAGTTGGGGCGTGATTGGATGTGGGATTTGTGAGAAAATTGCAGGGGTTATAGATTCGTCTTCCAATTGTAGTTCCTCTCATTTGGGATTAAGAGGTACAAATTTTATGGATTCGATTTGATTGATTTCTTTTGGTTTTGTTTTTGGATTAAAAGAAGAAGATGAATCGAAAGGGGAGGGTTTTAGCCAGACACAACACAAGAACAGGGTTTACAATTTTATTAGGGTAAACTTCATTTTCATCCCTATACTTCTATCAAAGATCCGATTCTACCCCTATTTGTTAAATGATTTCCACTGTTACCTTTTTTGTTTGAATGTGACCCCTGACAAAGTATTTTGGGATCAAATTAATAAAATTGTATATCCTTTTTCATATATCTGATTGTAAAATATATCTTCCTATATTAATTGATTTTTTTATCCGAGCGATTTTAAAAATATATTCTTTATATCATTATTAAAATTAAAATTTACAAAAAAAAAATTGAAATTCACGTGAAAAACACTGTAGTCCTGACACAAAACGACAGCAAAAGTCCCCATGATTCTTTTTGCTTCGATCACTTAATTTCTTTTTTACTTGGTTCCTTACGTTGTTTTGATTTATTTTGCATATCTGCGTCTAGGGGTCTTGAGAAAATATTATGTTCATCGGTTAATTCTTGATTTTATAAAATAAAATTTAATTTAGAGTAATTAGAGCTTCATGGACTGAATTTAAATATAAAGTAAATGTTCAATCCCTTTTTATGCCAAGTTTAGGGAATGATTTGCAAGATCAATGGGAAAGTTCATTTCCCTTTTTTATTTTCGTCTCCTAAGTGTTTTTTTTTAATTTGGTCCCCTAAAATTTAACACGTGTTGGTGGAGACACCATCGTTGGGCTCCTGATTTTTTTCCATCCCCTCCTCGGGAATCGCATGGACTTCTCAGAATATAAAAATAATTTTTATTTATTTTATTATATTAAATTTAGTTCTTATTCTTTTGAATGTTATTTGTTTTGTTTTAAATATCTTGTTATTAATTTTGTTTTTCAATTTTATTTTTTAGCACTTTGTTTTGTTTAATTTTCATATTAGATTTAATCATTCTTATCTTGTTTTTTTTATTTTCTTTTATCCTTTTCTTGATTAATTATTTTTTTGATTTTATCTATCAATATTTTTTATTTCAAGTTTGGTTCTTATTATGTTGATTGTGATTTATTTTGCGTTTAATCCTTCTCTGATTGATTTTTTTTTCAATCTCATCATCTGGTATTTAACTGATCAAGGATTTCTCTTTGTAATTTTTTTAGGTTTGTTTTTTGTGACATTAATCCTAACCTTATGACACAGATCACGAAATTTGAAAATTAACTACAATTGACTTCATTCCCTTTCTATGTCCTTTTTTAAAATTAATTTTTTTTTCTAAATTTCATTATCCATCGTAAGGTTGGTTAGTGGTTGGGCCTCATGGTTTTTTTTTTTCACATTCCTTTTAAAAAAATTATCATGATTTTATTTTTTGAACCATGAGCTTAGTGGATTAACCCGAGTTGATTTGAGTTTTTTTTCTACATTAAATGTTTCTTCCAGTTTCGCATTTCAATATGGGGTTGTTTGAGACTTGAGCTTTATTGTTTTAATTATTTTGTTTTCTATGAAGTTATCTCGATCTCATAACAACATCATGTATTTGGCAGGCGACTGGGGTTGACTCGAGCAATTTTTTTATTTGATTTTTTTAATTTCATCATTCGACATTTAATTTGCTAAGGATTGAGTTTTTATTTTTTTTTGTTATCAAATACTAGGAGAATATATTTCTATAATATTGACAATCATTTATTTTGTAATTAATTGTTGCATATATCTTTTAGTTCGGTATATTTATTGTTGTGTCTTTTATTAATCATATTTGTTAGATTAATCATATTTATCGAGTCAAGTCGAGAGAATGATTTGAGTCTCGGATTTTTCATGCTTGTTTAAAAATACTCGTATTGTCTTAACAATTTTTTTCAAGTTGAAAAAACTAAAGCCAGCCATCAATTTAATATTTTTTTATATGTATTGAAAGTAATAAATTTATTTATTCGATATTAACTTTGAAATTCAAATTTAAAAAATAAGCAATGGAATTTAAAAACACAATTTTTCTTCTTTGTTATTCAAAACAGAGGGATGTTGTTTATTTTTCAAAACAACTTTTCTTAAATTGACCTATTAACCCATTCAACTCGTTATTCAAGTTTTGGACTGGGTTATGAGTCGGCTATGTTTGATTATTATGTGTACTGTAGATAATGTCTCTATAATAGATAGCAGTATATGATCCAGACGATCCGTCGTTCGACAATATAATGGCTAGGCAGCTAGCTGTACTTATTAATTGAACAAAGATAAAGTCTGTCTTGAAGTCCGAGGAAACCATAGGAGGGAGGAAAGCAAATCTTTCAACTTTCAACTTCAAAATAAATAAATAAAAGAGAGGCACAAAAACTTAAGAGAGCCCCCACAAAGGGAACAAGACAGACAGTCACACGGCAGAGAGAGAGAGAGAGAGAGAGGGGCTCTCTCTTGTCTTGAAGAGCTCAAAAATCCCCTGCTCCAACGGTCTCAATTTCTCTCTCTCTACTCATCTCCTCTATCTCCCTCCCTCCCTCCCTCCCTTTTATGTACCTATTCTGTCTTAACACGAGTAGATGGTGTTGTTGATGGGATCTTTTTAGGGTCTAATTCTGGGTTGTCTTGTTTTGAGGTAAAAAATAATGGCTGGTTTTAAATTTTGATCTTGTTTATGTTTTTTTTTTTTTTGGGGGGGGGGATGGGGGGCTTAGCTGACGGGTTATTCTAGGGTAGGGTTTTAGTATGCTGAGCTAAAGTTTGGAACTTTTTTTAATGAATGAAATGTGTGATAAATGAGAGTTTGCTCAAGTGGGTTTTCTTTTAATGCTGTGTTTTTTAGTGAATTATAGAAAAGTTGACACCTTGGGTCTGAATTTTTTTTTAATTTTTTATGTTTGTTCAGATCTATGCTGATCAAGGTGAGATCGGAAGAAGTTACTAGCTGAGACGTCAAGATTTTGCCTTTATTAAGGTGGTTTATGCTCTAGACTTCTAGTTTCGCAAATTTCAAATACATAGCATCCCATTATCAACGGTAAGGGTCACTATCTCCTTCCAAGAACCAGTCATAAGAAGGGTTCTGCTAGGATTTTGGCCTCTATTTCGGGTTTTGTAATTTGAGGGGAAAAACATCAAAGTTTTTTTACTTAAGCATCAATAAGAGGTTTGGTGGTGTTTTGAGATACTGAAACAAAATCCGGTAGTTCATTGAATTGTGTGCTGGTATTCTGATTGGTATTTTGGGCGCTGGACGGGGAGATAGAACTTGGTATGGCTGTTGCCAAGAGCAACAGCAGCCGTGAATCCTTGAAGCAACCCTGCAACTGCTATAGAGTTTCAAGCTTGACTGAAACCATTCTGGACACGCACCAGATCTCTAATTTGAAAGATAGGTATGTTCTTGGAGAGCAATTAGGTTGGGGACAGTTTGGTGTTATTAGAGTGTGTACTGATAAGTTGTCCAGAGAGGTTCTGGCTTGCAAATCGATTTCCAAGGATAGACTGGTGACATCAGATGATGCAAGGAGTGTCAAGCTTGAGATTGAAATAATGACCAGGTTATCTGGGCATGCTAATGTTGTGGATCTCAAGGCAGTTTATGAGGATGAGGATTATGTTCACCTGGTAATGGAACTTTGTGCTGGAGGGGAGCTTTTTCACCAGTTAGAAAAGCATGGACGCTTCTCCGAGGCTGAGGCTAGGGTTCTCTTCAGGCATCTTATGCAAGTGGTTCTTTATTGTCATGAAAATGGAGTGGTTCACAGAGATTTGAAGCCGGAGAATATCCTCTTAGCTACAAAATCCTCATCATCACCAATTAAATTGGCAGATTTTGGTCTTGCAACCTATGTCAAGCCGGGTATAGTTTCTTTCTTCTTCTTTTTTCTTTTGCTCTTCATTTAATTTGTTATATTGAACATCGTCTCCTGCAAAGCTTGAGTTGTTTAACAGATTAAATATTTGGGATCTGCCCGAACAGGTCAGAGTTTGCATGGGACTGTTGGAAGCCCATTTTATATAGCTCCAGAGGTATTGGCAGGAGGCTATAACCAAGCTGCTGATGTTTGGAGTGCAGGGGTGATTCTCTATATTCTTCTTAGTGGGATGCCACCATTTTGGGGTAAGACCAAGTCAAGGATATTTGATGCTGTGAGGGCAGCTGATCTGCGGTTTCCTTCTGATCCTTGGGATCACATAACTGAATCAGCGAAGGAGTTAGTCAGGGGTATGCTTTGCACAGATCCCTCGCAAAGGTTTACTTCTCAGCAGGTTTTAGGTGGGTTCAATTTATATTTTACTTGCTGGATATGCGTTCTTTAGCTTCGTTGATAGTTTCATCCAATCAACCTGTTCTATGATCTTAGTAGGCATTGGGACTATGGATGGTTATAATTTTTTTGGTCTTTTCTAGCACTACATGAATTTCTTGAAAACGAAATCACTTCTTGCTAGAAGCATCTAAACTCTAACTCAATGCACATACTACATGATTATGTATACAAAACTTGTTGACAAGACAAGAAATCTGGCTGAGATCCCAAAAGGTGAGGCGGGGCTCCATTCCCTAATTCTTTTAAACTGACAGGTCATTTACAACTGAGTGAGTTTCTATATTTCTTTTGTTAGTTGGTCCCATCAATTGTAACATTTATGTCCTTTCTTGGTTTTTCCTCAGGTGGATAATTTTTGCTGTTGATGAGCTATGTCATTGCACTTTCTTTTTTTTTTTGTTTTAGAAAATCACAATATCAACACACCAATGTGGTTGTGTTTTGCCTTATCTGGCTTCATATGAATTACAAATACAAGTTGTGCAACTGACTGGCGTTGGTAGGGCCTAAAAGTCAAGAAACGCCCCCTTTCTCTTTCTCATTAGCTGATCAGCATGATTTTACCTGTTCTTGCCTGCTACAAAAGACTGCTCTCCTTTTTCTTTTTTTTTCATGTCATGCTTTCTCCAAATATTTAGTCTTGGATTTTCTTTTCTGTAGATAATTCCTGGATGAAGCATGATGGACCATATCCTGAAGAATCTAGTCAACGTGAAAAGCAAATTTGTGAAGAATGGGATTTAGGCGGCAGCTCACTCTCCATATTAATGGCCAGGGATCAGGACGTCAGCTTTGGCACTGGATCACCTATCATTCATGATGTTCAGTCTCCTACTTTCACTTGCAGATCATCATTCTCTTCTTTCCTAGGGGAGCCATCAACACCTAGCTTTGTATCTCGTGGATTCTCTTTTCGCAGCAGTGATGATTCAAATGCCTTGGAATTCATATCCCCTGTATCCTCAATGCCGAGCTTTGCATTCTCCAGCCCTGGTCCTGTAATTGAGCAAGGGAGTTCTACATTAGAATTCTCAAGCAACATTTCTAGGATAGATTCAGTTTGTGGAGGTCATCAACTGTCAGAGGGAAGCTTGGATAAGATGCTTCTGTTGCCAGAGTCTTCTCAATGCTGTGGACGTGAAGCCAGAGAAATGGAAAACAAGCCAGTTGAAGTTAAGAGAGCAGGAGCAGCAATAGGGTCCAGGATGTTGGGCATACACAGTAAGAGGAACCGCACTATTGGTCTCGGTGAGCGTGAGCAACTTGATCTCATGGTGACTGAATCAGTCATCCGCTGGGCATCCTGCACTCACCTTCCAACCGCACCATCTCTAAGGTCTTCTCTTGTCTGTTGAGAGAGAGACAGCCAGACTCAACGAGATGAATGGGATTTTAGGTGCAGAAAGTGCTGTGCTCACATGATAGTCAAAATAGCTAATGTGTGTGTAATAGTTTTGTATCATATTTTTGTTGCCGAGAGTCCCTGTGTGCCTAAGCCTGTTTCAGGCTAGCTTTCAAACGAGTGATGAGTGATGTCCTTCTGATGAGCTAATCTTGAATCTGTTCACTACTAAAAAGCAAATGTCTTTCTCATGAGCGAATCTTGAATCTGTAAACTATGAAAAAGCAGATGTCCTTCTGATGAGCCAATCTTGAATCTGTTCGCTACTAAAAAGCAAGAGTAACATGCTCTGAGTGATTGGCTTTTGCCATGTGTATAAAAGCTGGATTTTCACAGGATGAAGTTCTCCAGGTTTCATATTATATTTTCCGAGTCTCTCTTTTGAATATAAGCATCAGGAAATCGTATTATAATAACAAGATCATGATACTGACTGCAGCAGCTCTATAAACGTAGCGGTCTCCTGTTCCTCAGCATCTGATTTTGTTCTTCATTATCTCTGATCAACTTCAACTCTCCTTGTACAATGAAGTCCTGTGTGATCAGATCAATCAAAATGAATTAACTAGAAACACCATGCGTCCACATTTTGTAGAACGGTGGCCAGATTCCCAGTTTTGTTATTACTCCAAATTTTGTGAAAACGGCTAGTTGAGGTTCAACAGTGGACATAACCACACTAAAGTCTTTATTCTATAATTGTCAAAGTTTAAAGTATCCTTTTACTTTTGCTCTGCCATGGTGACAACAAAACATTGCAACTCTCCACTAGCCTGACATGGACCACTTCCAAAGTGGAGGGCAGGCAACAAAGGTCTCTTGATGCCACCTGTCCTGGGAAATAAAGGAGAGGACATTATTACATGTCCAATGGGGTAAAGAAGCAGGTCATTCAGCACAAAAGCACAATCATATATCCATGTTCTGCAACCCCCCATTTTAAGAGACAAAAACAAAATTTCAAGCTTGATGTCTGCTCTCTGCCCTCAAGATCTTCACTCTTCAGGTCCCAATTTATGTAGGAGCTTAGTAGACAAGGAGAGGTACCTCGGCAAGTGACAAAGAAGGTAGGAAATTGACCTTTCAAGAGTTGATAACCACAAAGCTTCCAATCATGACTTCAGTGTTCAAGTTCAACTACTAGCTAAGTGCCAAAATCCCAATGGTCACCTGCCACCTTGCAAATTTTGGAAAATGTGGATTGGTACATTTCCTAAAATGTTTAGATTTTTCCCTTTACTACTAATATTTTTCTTAACAAAAGCTGACTTTTTAAATATTTTTATTTTATTTGTTTTAATCCCGATTTTCCCTCTCAAACATCCCCATTTATGCTATAACATTTTTTTTTAAAAAAACAATTAGAAGCCTAAAAAAATTGAGAATCAAATTCAAAAAGTAGGTTAGGGGGGTAACATTGGGAAATTTTAAACTTCAGAGGTAGCAAAAGTTGATGAAGCAAAAATGAAGTTCACCCTAATATTTTGATTACCACATGAAAACTGAAAATTTTTGGCAACCACAATACACTTTCTTCTTGACCCGGTGTTTACGG